>JGI20157J14317_10003919_pt1 | contig 11694 bp, 10 predicted proteins | sample COG_07_FD_14317 | JGI IMG/M metagenome (IMG submission 14317)
GAAGATGGAATTGATTGGAACGTTTCTTTTGAAACCACCACTCAAATCATCCAAAACGATTACTTGATAATTAGCATCGAGTAATTCTTGAGCAACGTGAGAACCAATAAAACCGGCACCTCCTGTGACTAAGACATTGACCATTACTTAAAAAATTGTTGAATGCCCTCGAGGTAGTTTTTATGTAACGCGCTATTATCAGCTAGAATCTGTTTGCCAAAAATGTAATCGTCACCGTCTTTCCAATCGGTTACTGTACCGCCAGCTCGTTGAACAATAAATGCACCTCCGGCAACATCCCATGGATTTAAACCATACTCATAAAACCCTTCAACTCTACCACAGGCTACATAAACCAAATCGATTGCAGCTGAACCTAATCGGCGTAATCCACTGGTAGTTTTCATAAAATGTTTTAGCAAGTCCAGGTATTCATCTACTTCATCATAGTCGTGGTATGGAAAACCAGTTGCAAGCAATGATAAATGCTCATTATTTTGATTGGATACATTGATTTCAGTTCCGTTCAAATATGCTTTAGAGTCCTTCCAAGCATAAAACTGCTCCCCAGAACTCACTTCCAAAACCATCCCAATCACAATTTTTTTGTTTTCCATTAACGCAATACTTATTGCGTACATCGGAATCCCATGAATGAAATTGGTAGTACCATCAATTGGGTCAATTATCCAATTAAAACGTTCACCGAATTTAGTAGAGGTTCCTTCTTCGGCAATGAAACCAGCTTCGGGCAATATTTCAGATAACCCTTTGACTAATAGCTCTTCTGATAATTTATCAATGTGTGTTACGTAATCGTGTAAGCCTTTGATTTCTATATCGTTGGGGTTAAAACTTTTACGTTCCAGTTGAATCCGTTCTCCAACACTTCTTGATAATTCATTGACTTGATCACAGAGTTGTTGGTAGTTCATTATGCAGTTATTGGTTCTGAAATGGTTACTAAAACGTTTCCATTCCCATCGATTTTATCTAAAAACACTTTTTCTGTTTTGTTCACTTTAGCAGCGTCGAAAGGCGTTTGAACTTTTACGTAATTTTCTGTAAAACCAGTCATAAAACCTTCTTCGTTAGTAGCTTCCCACAACACGGTGTGCTCAGTCCCTATTTGAGATTCGTAGAATTTTCGTTTCTTTTTGGCAGATAAAATTCTTAGCATTTTACTGCGCTTGTTTCTTGTTTCCATTGGAACTACATCATCCAATCGCACAGCAGTTGTATTATCTCTTTCTGAATAGGTGAATACGTGTAAATAGGAAACGTCCAACTCTGTCAAAAAGTCATAAGTAGTTTGGAATTCTTGGTCTGTTTCTCCTGGAAAACCAATAATAACGTCAACACCAATACAGGCGTCAGGAATTAGTTTTTTTATCAATCCAACTCGATTTCTATATAAGTCAGAAAGATATTTTCGGCGCATAGCAACCAATAAATTGTCTGAACCAGATTGCAATGGAATATGAAAGTGAGGAACAAATCGTTTCGATGTACTCACGTAATCTATGATTTCGTCGCTCAATAAATTGGGTTCTATACTTGAAATACGGAAGCGGTCAATGCCTTCAATTTGATCTAATTCTTTAACTAAATCGTAGAAGGTTTCCGCAGTTCCCTTTCCAAAATCACCAATATTTACTCCAGTGATCACAACTTCTTTGGCTTCGGTTAAAGCAACTTCTTTGGCGGTTTTTATCGTTTCTTTAACGGTATTACTTCTGCTTCTACCACGCGCTAAAGGAATAGTGCAGAAGGCGCAGAAATAATCACAGCCATCTTGAATCTTCAGGAAACTGCGCGTTCTGTCACCAGAAGAAAATGAAGGAAAGAACTCTTTTACTTTTCCAATCTTATCATATAATGCGATCCCAGATTCATTTTTGTCTAAAGATCCAATATGATCCAATGCATTGAATTTTTCTTCAGCTCCCAATACCAAATCAACTCCTTCAATGCTTTTAATTTCTTCAGGCTTCAATTGAGCATAACAACCCACTACAATTACAAATCCAGTTGGATTGGTGCGTAAGGCTTTTCTTACAATGTTTCTGCATTTTTTGTCGGCATTATCGGTAACCGAGCAGGTGTTGATTACGTAACAATCGGCGTGATCCGAAAAATCGACCGTAGCAAACCCTTGTTCGTTAAACGATTTTGCAATGCTCGAAGTCTCAGAGAAATTGAGCTTGCAGCCAAGGGTATAAAAAGCAACTTTTTTGTTGGGATGCATATCGCTGCAAAGGTAGGTAAGTGATTGCAAAATATAGAGGGAAGAATTTTAGAATAATTAGAATATTCTTCGAAGTACTTTGATGGTTTTGCTGCGAATTTGAAAGTAGTTCTAATGTTTGAAATCCTTTTGTTTCAAATTTAAAAAACTCGGACTATTACTCTTTTGGGTGTTTTTTTAAACAGTACATCCTATCTGTCAAGCAGAAAGATTATTGGGCGCACTAAATTCCCTGCAACCGTTGTTCACTCCATGTTTTTTATGCACAGGCCTTTTACTTTATATCAGTTCGAAACCGAAATTACAATTGACGGATTATTATTTGAGCAATACTAAAATATAACTAATGGTCAATTCTGTAAATATCATTTTTTAGGTTTTTTCATGTTAATCCAAAAAATAGATAAGCATATTTTTAATGTGTTTTCAAGACTTAATTGGGCTTAGCGCTTACTTCCTCTGATAATGTGTTTCCCGCTTTAGACAATGCTATCACTCTATAGTAATAAGTTAAATTTTTATCTAAGCCTGTATGAAGGTAAGGAGATTGCAATGGATTATTTTTATCACCCGAAAATGAATTTTCGTTTGAGTTTTTATCACCTGTTATTCCGGGTTCATTTTTCCAATAAATGATATATTGATATGCATCATCATAGTCCCAGGCAATTGTTATTTCTCCTTCTCCTGAGGTAGCGGTTACATTTTTCCAATCTTCACTGTCAATACTTTCTTGTTTATCTGCAGTTGTTATTGTATAAGACGAGAATGCCACAGCTCTGAAATTCCCTATTGTACCAGAACCAAAACTTGAAGCCGGGTTGTAAGGAGTTTGGTCACCAGCATTTGCTATTCCTCTATTAATCTTTTCATACATATTAAAATAATCATAAGTCGTTTTATCAATTTCAGCCACCCGAAAAACATTTGTTACATTATCACAGACATCTCGTATTGGATTAAACAGAGACAATCCCTCATTAGCATTCACAACACGGTTATCATCAATAGCCCAGTCAAACTGTGAACTATGTACCCCATTTTCCCACAATTCAAATAAGTATCTGTTCCGGGTAGCAGATGGATCATTGACTACCCAATTTTCATTATAACATGTATAGCTTGAACTTCCTTTTCCACTACTTGAGCCTTCTTTTCCACTACTTGAGCCTCCTTTGTCAGTTGAAGCATCTCCTTCATTCGGATAAGGTGTTAAAGTTATATCCCTCAGAGTAGCTGGAGGGTACATTGTGGATGTTGCGGAATAAGCCACCCCATTTATATCCAAGGTGAGGGTGTAGTTAATGCCCACTTGCCCTAAGATTGATTTTCCAATATATATTCCTTCGTCAGAGTAAGTCAATTGTTCTGTTGCATTACCATCACTAATATGGATAATAGCGTTTGTTTCATAATTCGGACTTGAAGAAAATGCGGCGTTAATATCTTCAGAATAGGATATCTGAACCCAGGCATTACTATCCAACTCTATTTTAGCATCAATAACAGTAATGGTTCCAATGTTATTGACGTTTAAATCCATAGGGATTAATTCCTCCTGTAAGCCTTTCTTGCAAGAGCTAATTACGGATATTATTGCAATTGTCATAAATACTTTCTTCATGTCTTAAAATTTTAAATTAAACTGAAAGCTGGGAACAAACCCGAAAGTGCTTCTGCCCTGAGCTGAAAAAACACTTGAAGGATTAGTTCCTGCATTATTGCCTCCTTTACCTCCTACAGAATTTACTATGTCAATGGTAAAAATATTCCTTCGGTTGTAAAGATTGTATAGTGAAATATCTAGACTTGGCTGTATTTTCCGATTCTTTTTAGTTTTAATAGAAAGATATTCTGGTTCATATTTGACGCCAATATCCATTCTGTGATAATCAGGTAATCGATATTGATTTCGACCTTCCCAGTATGGCATTGCGGTGGAGCCTATGTAATAATAATTTTCTGGAAGTGTTACGGGACGGCCTGTGTAATACACAAAGTTCAGTGAGAATGTAAAATCTTTAAGAACTTTAACCTTAGAGGGATTGTAGCTAAATTGTGTATTCAAACTGTGCGTAATGTCAAACATATTATTGTATGGGCGACCTTGATTAATAACATCAATAGTGGTAAGCGCCTCACCCAAATTGTAACTTATTCTTCCAGTAAAATCACCTATAGGTTTTTCAATGGAAAATTCAATTCCATAGGCTCTGCCAGTTCCTTGCGCAACGTAGGCCTCAAGATTATCTATTAAATAATTGTGCAAACCATCTTCAAAGTCAGATACTCCATTTTGGTGTTTATAATAGGCTTCTGTAGAAAATTCAAATTTGTTGTTGAAGAAATTTCTAAAATATCCAACAGCAACTTGGTCGGTCAACATTGGAGTAATGTTTTCTGTAGAAGGCATCCAGATGTCGTACCAGGTAATATCTGAGCTAAGTGTCATCAACCTCAAATATTGAGCATTTCTGTTATAGGATGCTTTGATAGAATTTTTTTCATTTAGAATATATGTGATAGATGCTCTTGGTTCAGGATTTACATAGGTCGCCATTACATCAGTATTTCCTGGAAATTCTGTTTGACTAATTTCCTCATTCGATTCTTCATCATAAACTGTGGTGTGCCCGGGTCCTAAACGATTATAAATCGAAAGCCTCAGGCCTAAGTGAACCGCAAATTTTTCTTTGAAAGTCTTTTCATACTCCGTATATAGAGCACTTTCAAGCCCTTGCATTTGTGGCATGAATTTGCCTGCATCATCTTGTGTTTGATCTACTAACGAACCGTGATTAAAATCCTGATATTCGCTCTGTAAACCAAATCTCCAGGCAGAACCACCAGTTGAGAAATAGGAAAACTCTTGTTTGAAACTATACGTGCCTATTTCCGAATTGAACTGGTAAACTCCACCATCACCAAACGTGTTGTATCGACTTGCGATTAAGGAGGTATTCGATAAAAGTTTGTCATTGAAAGTATGTTTCCATTTTAAATGCCCTGCCTGATTTCCCCAATTTGTAAGTCCTGCTGCGGTGTAGGCGTAGTCTTTTCCATAATATCCTGAAAAAGTTAGACGATTTTTAGGGTTTACTTTCCATATTATTTTGGTATTAAAATCGTACCACCTTTCTTCAGGTTGAAAAAAGGTTAGCTTACCATCAGAAACACTTGTGCCTCCTCCTCCTCCTTTGCCTCCTGAGGAGCCTCCCTTTTCAGAAGTGGCATTTGTAGAATTACTGTTTATTCGGTCAGATAAATACCCAAAACCCCAGCGAGTTCCTCTCCCTGCTACAAAAACTGAAAGTTTATCTTTTATTACTGGAGCTCCCAGAGAAAATTTTGAAGTGATAAGCCCCAAACTTATTTCACCTGTATATTTTTCAAAATTACCATTTGTCATGCGAACATCTAATACAGCAGAGCTTCTCCCACCAAATCGAGCGGGAACACCTCCTTTGTAAATAGTCATTTCGCTAATTGCCGCAGAATTAAACACTGAATACAATCCTCTTTGATGAGAAGCGTAATACAAGGGCATTCCATCCATCAGAATTAGATTCTGGTCAATCCCTCCGCCTCTTACGATGAAACCAGCCCGGCCTTCAGCAACACTATTAATCCCGGGAAGCATTTGAATGGTTTTGAAAATGTCAGTTTCCCCCATTACAATTGGAATTTTTTCAATTTGTTCAATATTTAGTTTTTCTACACTCACTTCAGTTGACGTGACGTTTTCGTTTGGCTTTTTAGCCGATACAACAAATTCTGATAATTTAGAACTGGACGGTTTCATTGAAATAGATACTGAGGTATTTTTGGAAGTAGTAATAACCGTGTCTTTATAGCCTATGAATGAAGTTTTTACGGTTAAAGGAGATGTGCCCTTCAAACTAAACTTACCTTCAATATCAGTTGCTACGCCCGTTTTGGTATCAACATTATAAATTGTTGCCCCAACTATTGGTTCTTTTGTATTTGAGTCTAGCAATTTGCCTGATATCGTAACTGTTTTCGATGATTTGCTATTTTTAGTTTTTGGGTAAAAAGTAATGGATTTACCATTGATTTTGAAATCCAATGAAGTTTGACGTTTTATTTCAAAAAGTAAATCTTTAGAACTCAATTCTTTATTTGGAAGTTGAATGTTTTGATCTTTTTCAAAACCGTTTCCGTAGGATAGTGAGTGACCTGTTTTTTCTAATTGATCAAATGCTTCTTTTAAGGTAATTTTTTGATTGCTAAAATTCAATAAACTTTGCCCATAACTATGTGATGCTATAAAAGCAAAAAGTATCAATAATGAAATTCTTTTCATAAACTTCCTATTTCTTTTTAATGTGAAATCCGAATGCTGTCTTTTGATAGGTCAATTGATGAATTAATGATATTTCGTCTAGTGCCTGCTCAATTTTTATATTATCGAAGGTGGCTGTTAGCCTATAATCTGAAAGATTTCCTTCGGCAGAAATAGGGACATTGTAATAATCTTGCAGTGTTTTAATGACGTTAGACATAGGCTCATCTCCAAATTTCAAAATGCCTGTCCTCCAAGCGCCTCTGTTCAGATCTGGCTGAATAATGCTGATTAATCCTTTGTTATCAGATTGAGCTGACATTTCTTTTTCAAGAATCAGGTTTTTGTTGCTTCCACTAAAGGAAACTTTACCATGTTCAACTTGAATAGTTGTGGATTGTAACGAGGTTTTAATATTAAAGGCTGTTCCAAGAACTTTAGTTGTTGAGTTACTTGTTATAACTACAAATGGCAAATCCGGGTTTTTAGCCACTTCAAAAAAGGCTTCACCAGTCAGTTCAACTGTTCTGGATTTTTTTCCAAAATCATTGTGAATTTCTAAATTGGAATTTGAATTAAGAATCACTTCAGTCCCATCTTCCAGTGTGACTGTTTTTTGTTTTTGTCCAGTTGAGTATTCAGTTAATGATACCGTCGAAGTATTTTCCTTTGAGGTTGAATAATAATAGGTTGAGGAAACACCAAAAATTAAAGCTATAGAAGCGGCTATTGTCCATCGACCCCAATTTAGGTTTCTATTTGAGCGCATTCTATCTTTTACTTGTATCCAGTCTTTTTTAGTATCAATATTGATTAAATGCTCAATATTACTGGTCTGATTCCAAGCAGCTCTGACTTTCTCATATTCTGTTTTATGAGTATTTTTTTCTTCAAGCCATGAGTTTAGCTTAATTCTATCTGCTTCAGAAATGGAGTGTTTTAGTTCGGCAATGATTAGTTGTACAATTTCTTCATTCATGCTTATATAGTTTTTTCGAAGCTTCAACAAGATTGTCCTGCTGTATACTATAGTGACAAATGAAGGACTCAAAACACGTATCGTGCTGAGATATTTTTTTTGATTAAAAGAGTAGAGTAATGAATATTAGTAGTTTATTCCTTAAATATTTTAGTGCTTTTGATATTTGTGTCTCAACTGTTCGTTTTGAAATATTTAGTTTGAGTGCAATTTCTTCGTTCGATGTGTCTTGAAATCTACTCATAAGAAAGATTCGTCTACACTGGTCTGGCAACTCATTTATTGCTTCCCAAATTTTGGATTCAGATTCAGCTTCTTCAATCAAATCACGAAATTCTGTAGAGTTAGTCGTATTTAAGTCACTTTCCTCTATGCTAATAATTTTTGATTTTTTGTTTTTCAAGTTTATAGTAGTATTAACCACTGAGCGATTTAGATAGGCTTTTAAGTTTGTCTTAATCTCTAGTGTCTCCCTGTTTTCATAAATTCTTACAAAAACTGATTGTACGCTATCTCTAGCATCGTCAATGTTACCTACGATTTTATAGGCTATGTTTACAAGTCGCACATAATGTTCATCAAAAAGCTGTCTATATGTATTTTCATTTCCTGCTTTTATTTGCCTAATAATTATTTCGTCTTTTAATACTTTCACACAAAATGGATATAGTTTTTGTCTTTTGGGCTTGTGCCTAACGAGCCGCGGCCATTAGCAGTAGGTCTTTTAAGGCACACTCTTCGGTTCTAGGGTTTGGGTTCTTAAATTTCATTCGTTGCAAATTTACATAACTCGGCCCCGTTCGCGTTGCTAATCTCCAAATTTGTCATGGTCAGTGTTGTGCCTATTACTCATTTGGTTGCTGTTATGGCCCGTGCTTAATGGATAATAATCTTCTTTAAGGTTTGACCTAATTCGCTTTCTAACGATAAAAGGTAGCTTCCTTTAGGCAAACTTTCAACGCTGAGAACTCTTTCGGATTCCATATTTTTTTCAAGTATAATTTTCCCGTGTAAATCTAAGATCGTGGCTTTTAGAAGCTCCGCATTAATACCAGTAATATTTATGTAGTTCGAGGTCGGATTCGGAAAAATCTTTATTGAACTCAATTGCTTTGAATTCTTAACGCTAACGATTTCGGAGGTTGTTTTGATTATAGTTCCATTCATACCAACGGCATATCCTAGTGTGTCATTCAAAAAGAAGCAGTCAAATAACGGGTTGGTGTTTCCTGTTTTTTGAGATGTCCAAGTACTTCCAGCATCAATTGTTTTAAGGACAATACTGGAGCCAGAATATCCTCCGCAAGTATAACCAGTGCTATTAGAAGGAAAACGAATAGAGTATAAGCCATCTTGGACTCCAGAATGAACAATATTCTAAGTTTGGCCTGCGTCCTCAGTTCTTAAAATTTGAGTTGGTTTGGGTGTTGACGTACAAACATACCCTGTATCAAGATTTGTAAATAGAATTGATTGATATTCGGCCAAAACGTTTGTGTGAAGGTTAGTCCAATTAGAACCACCGTCGGTGGTTTTTATAATTGCATCGTTTCTACCAAGACCAGAAACGTAGCCTGTATCTGAATTGTGAAAGAACAATGAAACCAAGCCATTATGTGGAATATTAAGTGTATCCCATGTGTTTCCTCCGTCCAAAGTCTTATACAATGCACCTAGTTGACCAGCTACATAACCTAATTGTCTATTTATGAAATGAGCTTGGTGCAGATTCCGATTGCCGTAAGAGACATCAGTCCACTGTAATCCACCATCTATTGTTTTTAGTATTAAGCCGTCTTTTCCAGTGGCATATCCATAATCTGAATCAACCATAAATACACTGTGAATGTTCTTGGACGTTTCAGAAGGAATTTTTATCCAAGAATCTCCGGCGTTTGTAGTTCTTAGAATAGTTCCATTGTATCCAACTACGATTCCAGTTTGGTGGTCGGTGAACGTAATTCCTCTCAACCACTCATTCGATTCTGAATTAAGAGTTTTCCATTGTCCAAAGGAGTTGAAGGTTAAAGCGACTAGAAATATTGTAACTATATTTTTCATGGTTATTGATTTACGTGCATTGGCCATAACTAGTGGCTAAGGTAAACTTTTTTTAAAAGTTTACCTTATTTCATATATAGGTAAAGTCTGAAAATAAATCATAAGCTTTATTAGTCAATGCTTTAGCTGTTTTTAAACGCTTGTAATCATTTACCATTAGAAAAAGTTTCTTTCAGTAATATCTACTCGAGAACGACCTTTCCATGCTTTTAAAAGCTACCGAAAAAGTACCACTACAGGTTACAAGTAGTTTTTGAAAAAACCTCGTAGTTAAATCCATCACTTGATTGCGCAGTAGTAGTGGAGTCTTCAAAAGAAGTACACCATTCATCGGCGTCTGTATCTTTCATCTTTTTATCGTAAGTTTCTGTTGTGTTTTTTGCTTCGTAAAGCGGAAAAGGCTCACCATCAGCAGTTGCTGAGCTAGTTGAAGTGCAAGTACATGTTTGGTCTTTTTCGCAGGCAATAAAGTTTATTGCAAGAAAAAGAGAAAGTAAGGTGATACTAATTTTCATAGAGTACTATTTTAAGCTTGCAAATTTAAGGTTCTGAAATTGAAATTGGAGGAATATCTGCTAGAGCTTTTAACCCTAAAAAGAGGTTAGAATAACATCGACCGTTTTTGGAGGAGCGCATCAATTCTGGAAAATCATTATGGCACAAATAACTCAGCCAATTCACTGAAAAATGAAGGAAAAGATTTCGACACTACCTTTTCGTTATCAAATCGAATTGGACGAAGTAAAGAAACCATAGAAAAAGCCATGGCCATGCGATGATCTTGATAGGTGCTAATTCCTGCAGGAGTATCTGATAGTTGAATTTGGCCTTCGATTGCTATGCTATTTGAGGTTATTGCTGAGTGAACGCCAATTTTCTCCAATTCAGTCGAGAGTGCTAAAAGGCGATTCGTTTCTTTAATAAGCAAGGATTCGAGTCCTGTCGCTTTTAATCGAATACCCAAACAAGCGCAGAGAACGACTAGTGTTTGCGCCAAGTCTGGATAAGGGGTAAAGTCCAATTCAAGTTCTGTTGGAAACTTAAAATCATTAGTAGAATTGAGCTGAACACCTTCTTGATTGAATTGAGAAGAAACTCCAAAATATTCTTGAAACCATTTTACTATAATGGAATCGCCTTGAAAAGAATCTGAATTCAAATTCGTTAATTGAATTTTGGAATTTCTGCGCATTGCTGCAATTCCATAAAAATAGCTCGCAGCCGACCAATCCGACTCTAAATCAATAGTTTGTGGTTGAAATTCGTGATGTTGAATAACAATTTTATTGCCTTTAAACACCGATGTTACACCCGCGTGCTGGAGTAAAGAATGCGTCATTTCGATATAGGGTCGAGAAGCAGTTTTACCTTCTAAATGAATCGTTAATCCAACAGGCAAAGAAGGTGCAATCAACATCAAAGCAGATATAAACTGACTACTTGTATTAGCTGAAATCGATACTTCGGTTGTAAGTGCTTCTAGTTTACAGGCGTCTAAACGAATAGGAGGGAAGCCGTCATTTTCAATGTAGGTAACATTAGCTCCAATTGCATTTAAGGCTTCTACCAATGATCCAATAGGGCGTTGGTGCATTCGTTTGCTGCCGCGAAGCTCAATACTTCGTTGTTGAAAGGCAAAATAGGCAGTAAGAAATCGCATTGCGGTTCCAGCATCTTCTACATCTATAACATTGCTTGTTGTATTTAAGCATCTTTCAAGAATAACAGAATCATTGGCCTTTGAAATTTCTGATAAGTAGATATTTTGATTAGAGATTGCTCTTAGTATTAAAGCACGATTACATAAGCTCTTCGATATTGGAAGTTCTACAATTCCTGATAAATGCGACTTGATTTCCTTAAAATCCAACAGCATTATTTACAGTACTTTTTAATGATTTTATAAGCTTCACTTAACCCAAGCTCTCCAGCTTTGCTAAAGTCGCTGCAGGCTTTTTTAGGATTCTCCAAAAACAAGTAATTTACCCCTCTATTTAGGTAAGCTTCTTTAAAGTCTTCGTTGATTTTTATAGCTTTTGAATAAGCTTCTAATGAAGCATTAAAATCTCGTTGTTCGCCAAGCACAATTGCCATATTAAACCA
>JGI20157J14317_10003921_pt1 | contig 11690 bp, 8 predicted proteins | sample COG_07_FD_14317 | JGI IMG/M metagenome (IMG submission 14317)
TTTGCTGTAAACTCGGTATCTGGCGTTGCCGAAACAAAATTACCACCCATGCCAACAAATACTTTTATTTTTTTCTGATGCATTGCTTCAATAGATGCAACCACATCTAAACCATGTTTTCTTGGAGATTTAAAATCAAATTCGGCTTCTAATTTATCTAAAAAAGTAGCTGACATTTTCTCCCAAATTCCCATAGTTCTATCTCCTTGTACATTAGAATGCCCACGAACAGGACAGGTTCCAGCTCCTTTTTTTCCAATACTTCCTTTTAATAAAAGAATATTTACCAATTCTCTAATATTATCTACAGAATTTTTGTGTTGCGTTAAGCCCATTGCCCAACAAATAATAATTTTTTCATTATTAATGATGAGTGCTGTAGCTTCTTCTATTTTCTTTAAAGAAACACCTGTCTGAGATAGCAATTCTTCAATTGAATATAAATCTAAGTCTACTAGCATTTCTTCAAGGCCAGCAGTTTTTTTATCGATAAAATCATGATTAAAAACACTTCCAGGATTTTCTAATTCCTTTGCTTTCATCAATTTTAAAATAATCTTAAGCAAAGCCACATCACCATTTATTTTTACTTGTAAGAAGAGGTCAGTTAATTCTTGTCCAGAACCGATCCATTTTAACGGATTCTGTGGGTCTTTATAATTCATTAATCCAACTTCCGGTAACGGATTTACAGTAATAATTTTACCTCCATTTTTTTTTGTTTCTCCAAGTGCAGATAACATTCTAGGATGGTTGGTTCCTGGATTTTGCCCGATAACAATTACCAAGTCTGTATGCTTAAAGTCTTCTAAAGTAACAGAGCCTTTTCCGATTCCTAATGTTTCTGTAAGTGCAGCTCCGCTAGATTCATGACACATGTTAGAGCAATCCGGCAAGTTATTTGTACCAAACTGTCGCACAAATAATTGATATAAAAAAGCAGCTTCATTGCTAGTTCTTCCCGATGTATAAAAAACAGCTTCATCAGGAGAGCTTAAGTTATTTAGTTCTTTTCCTATTAAATTGAATGCAGCTTCCCAAGAAATTTCTTCATAATTGTCTTTTCCTTCAGGCAAATACATGGGTTGTGTAATTCTACCACTTTTACCTATTTCGTAATCAGATAATTCAGATAATTGTGCTACCGAGTGTGTTGCAAAAAAGAGTGGTGAAACCTTTTTTTTAGTTGCTTCTTCCGCGACTGCTTTTGCTCCGTTTTCGCAATATTCGGCTAAAAAAGCACGTTTAGCGTCTGGATCTGGCCAAGCACAACCAGGGCAATCAAAACCTTCTTTTTGATTGATGTTTTTTAAAAGTTGTATTCCTTTTACAAGACCAACTTCACTTGCAATAACTTGTATAGAAGATTTTATTGCTTTAAACCCAACCGCAGAAGTCGGAATTTCTTTTAACTGAATTCCTGTAAGTTTTTCTGGGGATTGTGCGTTTATTTTTTTAGACATTACTTTTTACTGTTTAATGTATGAGGGATTTGCGTAAATGGTCATTTTATTTTCTCTCGTAAAACCAATCAAGCAAATACCAAATTCTTTTGCAAAATCTACAGCTAAAGAAGAACACCCAGAAACGGCAATTATAATGGGTATTTTGGCAATAAATGCTTTAGATACAATCTCGTAAGAAACTCTACCACTAACCAATAAGTAGTTGGCGCTTTTTAACGTATTCTCTATTAATAAATCTCCAATAGTTTTGTCTACAGCGTTGTGTCTGCCAATATCTTCTTTGATTGTTAAAAGTTTGTTTTGTTTGTTGAAAACGGCTGCGGCATGACTACCGCCAGATTTTTTAAATGTTTCTTGAAAAGAATTCATTTCAAGAAACATTTTATGAATTACAGTTGATGTTAATCTTGTTGCTGTGTTTAATTTATTTCCGTTTACTTCAATGTCTTTTAATTCTTTTTTACCACAAATTCCACAAGAAGAAACAGACAATAAAGTCCTTTTATTGAGGTACCCTTTTCCTAAGTTAACTTTAGAAATAATTATATTTATTATGGAAGGTATCTCGTTTTCCGCTTTCTCTATTGTTGCTTCAAAGTTGGTAACACTTTTATAAATATCCTCAGCAAATAATAAACCTCTTATTAGCGGGATGTCATTATCCGGAGTTCTCATAACCACGGTATACGGATCACTATTTATATTTATTTGCAAAGGTGCTTCCACTACCAAATCATCTTCAATTTTATTCTGAATTTGATGGGTAATTTTTAAACCTTGGTAAGAGATTGTTTGCATGAAATAAGTAGCTTTACTACAAATTTACTAAAAATAAGCTTAGTGAATACTTTAGAAAAATCTAAATTATACTAGATGATTTTACGACAAATTAATACAATTAATTCATTTTTAAAATTTGTTGTAAAGAAAATAAATACAGTACCACCCTCTTTTATTTTGGTTTCTTTTCTTATTTGGGCTACCGTTTTAGGGAAGTTTCTAATGGTGATATTTGCTTTATTTTCTGGAAGTAATTTTTTTAATTTCTTTTTATCATACGAAAGAACCTGTTCAATTTTAAATGTTCTACCCGGAAAATCTAAAAGAATATCTGCAGTGTAAAGATGAGAATGTTGATGAAGTTTTTGTACGTTAAGTTGGTTTGAAACTTGATGAAATCCACCAGATTTTAAAATGGCTGAATTGGGTTCATACAAATAAGAAAGTGGCTCTGAATACTTTGAATACGTCTTCTTTATATTTGAAATCAAAGGTTTTTATTTGTTTTTTACCAATGTTTACTGTTTTAATTTCAATTGCTTTAGAATGCTTCTTTTCTAATAAAAACAACAGTTCCTTTACTTCATTATGAATGGCAATTACGTGTACTTCTTTTATAAATTTTAATTCGTTTATAGCGCTTGTTATGTCTAAAATAGGAGAAGTTTTTATAAGAATTTGATTTGTTTTTGAAAATAAAAAATCAATGTTTTCTGGAACATTAGGTACGCAATCTTGCAACAGAAAAACTTTTCCTTTTACAGCATCTCTTCTAGATGGATCTATATAAATACAATCGAATTTTTCTTTTGTGCTCCTAAGAAAATCGAGAGCATCGCCAGAAAAAGTAGTAATATTATTTATTTTTAATTGTTTGAAATTGTGCGCGACAATAGTTGATAATTCTGTGTTAATTTCACAATGGGTAACGGTTTCAAACTGCTTAGAAAAATAAAAACAATCTATTCCAAACCCACCTGTAATATCAATAATTGATGCTCCGCTAACAAGATTCGATTTATAGTTTGCAGTATGTTCAGATGAAGTCTGTTCTATATTAATTTTTGAAGGATAATAAATTTGTTCTGTCCGAAACCAAGAGGCTAGTTTGTACTCAGACTTTTGTTTTGACACAATCTGATTTGCGAGTTCTTGAATTGAAACATCGCTAAAAGGACTTCCTTTTAGAATCAGTTTTGTAATATTTGTTTTTAAATTATCAGTAATAAATTGCTGAACTTTTGTATGTAATATTGCCGTATTCAAAACGTTTTTAAATATCTTTTGTAATAGATTTTACAATTTTATTGTCAGACAAAAATTCTTTTAAAATTACTTTTAACGCAGTGTATAAAGGAACGGCGGTAATCATACCAACAATTCCAAAAAGTAAACCACCAATAATAATAGTTAAAAATATTTCTAAAGGATGCGACTTTGTAGTTTTCGAAAAAATTATTGGCTGACTTGCAAAATTATCAATCAATTGCGCAATAAAATATCCAATCATCACATAGATCGTAGTTGGTAATATTTCATTTTGAAAGTCTTGGCCAATGTTACTCGTCATCGATAAAACAAACATAATAACCGCACCAATCATAGGGCCAACATAAGGTATTAGATTTAATAAGGCACATAAAAAAGCAATTACTATGGCGTTATCAATTCCAAAAATTAATAAGATAATGGTGTATAAAATAAATAAAATAGTAATCTGTAAAAGCAGACCAATAAAATATCTAGATAATAAATCATTAATAGTTTCTAATGATTTAGAAAATCTACCTTCCTTGCCGTTCGGAATTATAGTCATTACACCGTTTTTTAATAACTGGCTATCTTTCATAAAAAAGAAGGATATAAATAATACAGAAAATAGACCAATACTTAAAGATCCAACGGTTGCTAAAACAGCATTTAAGAAATCTGGAATTTCTTTAAATTGGGCCAGAATATCAATATTTTTTAATTTACCTAAAACATCAATTCCTCTGGAAGAAAAGTAGGCCGTTATTTGATTAAATATTTCTTGAATATTTTCCTGTAATTTATCTACTTCTAATAATGATAAACTTTGGCCTTGTTCTGCAATTAATGGTATAAACATTGAGATTAAACCTGTTAAGAAACTCAACATTAAAAACATTGTAGAGACAACCGCCAGAGTGTTCGGGAATTTTAATTTATTTCTAAGTAATAGAATAATAGGCCTGGCAATTAGCGATAAGACACCTGCAATAACGATATAAACGATTACAGATTGAATGGCGTTTAGAAAATAACAAAGAAGAAAAACGCCTAATAGAATTCCTAATGCTCTTAAAATACCGTTTGCTATTGTTTTTGAATTCATTAATTATAACCTTTTACAGTTCCCATACTTAATTTACGCCCACTAGAAAAAGTGTGACTTGTTGGCAATAATGTACCGCTCTCTGTGGTAATCCAATCTTCCCAAGTAGCAGGAACTCCATCCATTTTCATACTTGGTACATTCATTTTATAGCTTATCGGGAAATTATACGTATCTAAAATCCAAAGATACGAATCTCCAGGGGAAGAACCACCGTTTCTATATTTTACTAAAAGTGCATCTTTACCATCTACTTTTTGAATACTTCTTACAATTCCTTTTTCAAATAGTTTATGCGGAGCTACCAGCCAAAAAGAATCATTATTAAAAATATTCCAAGCTTTCAATATAAGTAAAGGGTCTGCAATTTCTTGTTTTGTATTGTTGAAGAAGACGGCACTATTTTCTTTATTCCGGGTATGTAAATTTACATGAATAGTATCCCAAGAGACCGCTACTATGTTTTTTTCTTTGTCCCATTTAAAACTTCTTTTTCCACCAAAACTCCATTCTAAAAAGCGGGTATTTTTATAAGCCTCATGTTTTACAGCTTTTAAGATACTTTTTGCCAGTATATCTGCTTTTCTATTTTCAGCTTTCACTTTACCCATTGGTATCTCTAAACCAAATAATGACAAGGTATGTTTTGTAGATAATTTTATGCCGCTTTTAGTTGTTTTCCAATCAGACCAAGTTGCAGAAAGGCCGCCTATAGGAATTATTTTCACCCACATTTTAAATGAAGTAGGCATGTAGTTTTCATCTAGAATCCAAAGATATGAATCTCCAGGAGTTGTGCCTCCAGAGGCATAGGTAATTAGTAATGCATCTTTGTCATTATATTTTACAATACGTCTTTCTGTACCAGTATCAAAAATCTTATAAGGCGCTACTAGCCAAAAAGAATCATTATTAAAAAAGTCTCTTGCTTGCTTAAGAATTTTGGAGTTTACTACTTTTTCATCATCAATATATACTTCAGATTTCTCTGATTTTTTAGTATTTAAAATAACCTTATTTTGATTCCAGGATACTATTACAATATTTTCTTGCTTGTACCATTTATAGTGATGTTTACCTCTAAAGGTCCATTCTAAAACCTCTGTATTTTTATATGCTTCATACGCTAATTCTTTTAACATTTTAGATGCCAATTCATCTGCTTGTTTTCCTTGTTCTCCCTTTGGAAGAGCCTCGTTATAAGTAAAGTAAAAAATAGCCAACATAGCAACTAAAAGTAAGAAAAGGAGTGCGGTATATTTAATTTTTTTTTTCATAGTAAAACATTATATAAAAGGCTAAATTATTAATTTTTAGAAGGAAAAACTATTTGTTGGGTTCATTATAATTTAAAATTCAGAAAAAATTTTAGTAAATTTCTTTGGAAGTTCTTTGGACTTCGAAATGATAGCTTTTGTCAAAGGATGTATAAATTCTAAAGATGCTGCATGTAAAAACATTCCTTTGCCATTTAAGATTTTATCTTCTAAAAAATATTCTTTGTCTCCTAAAACAGGGTTTCCAATTGCAAACAAATGTTTTCTTATTTGATGTTTTCTACCCGTTTTAGGTTGTAGTTTTACTAAGTTTAAAAAGCTAAAACGTTCTGAAGCAAGAGAAGCTATTACTTCAAATTCTGTGAGTGCGTCCTTTTCATCAATCGTTGAATTTATAGTTCCTTTAGAAGTCATTTCCCCAATAGTAATTGCAAAGTAGGTTTTTTTGATTTCTTTGTGTTCAAATAATTTACTAAGTTCTGTAATTGCGGTATTTGTTTTTCCAACTAATAAAAGTCCGCTCGTAGGATAATCTAATCTATGCACAGGTTGTGGCTTTACAGCATTTGAATGCGTGCTTTTTTTAAGATTTTGGGTTAATCCGTTTGCAATGGTTACAAATTTATTACCACTAACTAAAATTCCTGCTGGTTTACAAATGATAGCTAAGTAATCATCTTCAAATACTACTTCTAAATCTAACTTTAATCTCTCAAAAGTTGATGAATTTTCAGATTCAAACAGTTCAATTTTTTCACCACCAGAAATATATATAGCAGTGGTCGCTAAAACTCCGTCAATAAAAATAAGTTTTTTTTTAATTGCTTTTTTAATAGCAGATTTGGTAGGTATTGTGTTAAATATTCCAACACCATATTCTTGAAAACGAACTTTGTTTTCTAATTTAGTTGCAATATGAGTTTCAATATTTTCCAATTTTTTTATTGAGTTATTTTTAATTTTATTTTTTGTAATTATTAGGTCTTTTAGAACGAATAGGTGCTTTCGGTTCTGCTTTTAGTTCAAATTCATTTCCTTTTAATAATCTTAAAGCTTCTTCAATAGCGCTTTCTAATTGAGGGTCTTTACCTAGTAAAACTTCTTTTGGATTTTGATGTACTTCAATGTCTGGAGCAACTCCTTCTCCTTCAACCGCCCAATTTCCGTGAACATCAAAAAAACCTCCACGTGGTGCAACCATTCTCCCACCATCAATAAAACGAGGAGTGTCCCAAGTACCAACTAGACCTCCCCAAGTTCTTGTTCCAACAATAGGGCCAAGTTTTTTTTCTTTAAACATATATGGCAGTAAATCGCCTCCAGAACCAGCTCTTTCGTTAATAATCATCACTTTTGGTCCCCAAATACCAGCCATAGGTGTAGTCCAAGGTCTCCTGCTTTCGCTCTTGCTATTGAAAAAACCAACTACTTCTCTAGACATAATATCTATCATATAATCTGCGGCAGAACCACCACCATTATTTCTTTCATCTATAATTACTCCTTTTTTATCTTGCTGAGAAAAATAATAACGATTAAAAGAGGTAAAGCCAGGTTGACTTGTGTTAGGTACGTATACATACCCCAGTTTTCCCTTTGAAATTTTATCAACTTTTCGTCGATTACTTTCAACCCAATCAATAGATCTTAAACTTCTCTCGCTAGATGTTGGCGTAATTAAAACTTTTCTTGCATTTTTTTCTGATGGAGCATCATTCACTTTTATATAGATTTCTCTTCCTGCAGTTTGTTCTAATAATAGATAAGGGTTCATTTTTGATGTTAAAGGAACTCCGTTAATAGCTAATAAATAATCCCCTTTATTTACATGTATTCCTGGTGCGCCTAATGGAGCTGTAATATTAGGATTCCAACGTTCTCCTTTGTATATTTTTTTAAATCTATATAATCCATTACTTTTTTCTAAATCTACACCTAATAAACCCACAGTAACCCTATTAATGTTTGGTAAATCCCCACCAGAAACATAAGAATGCCCAATAGCAACTTCACCACTCATAATGTCTACCACATAATTTAAATCAGTTCTGTGTTTTACATCATTTATCCAAGGAGAATACCATTTATAGATTTCATCCCAAGGAGCACCATGAAGATTATCTACATAAAGAAAGTCACGCATAAAACGCCACCCTTCTTTGAATATTTGGTGAGCTTCAGCCTTTGGGTCAACTTTTATCTTCATATTGGTTTTAAGTGACTCTTTCCCCAATTTCACATCCTTGCTGTTTTCGATACTCCATTTTCCTTTTTTAGAAAGTAAAATTGATTTTCTATCATTTGAAACTGTTATTGAAGAAACCCCTGTTGCAAAAATTGTTGGTTTTTCTTTAATAACGTCATAATTATGAACAGTTAATCCTGGAAAATTTTGAATTACTTCAGTGATATATACTTTGTTTTTAGGTCCTTTTAATAAAGCCGTATAATTTCTTGAAGGTAATTTCAAGACTACTGCTCTGTCAAACAATCCATTTTCATCGATGACAGTTTTATTTTCTTCTGAAAGCTTTTTAACTGATTTTTTANCTCTTTTTGCACTTTTCTTATCGTCTTTAAGCCCTTCTTTTTTTGTGGATTCTTCGTCTGTTTTTGGTAAAACAGGAGATTTGTCTTTAGAATCTAAAACTACGCAATATAGAGATCTTGTTACACTTGAATCATAAGAACTCATATCTAGCCAGCCAGTTTGTAAGCCATAGTCAGTACTTGCTAATGTGTAAATATATTTACCAGATGTATCCCAAACGGGTGNAATAGCATCCGCAATTGGATCTGTAATTTGAATCGTTTTTTTTGTGCTTATTTGATACGCATAGATAGATTTAAAGTTGTTTTTGTTTTGTTTCGCATAAGCAATCCAATTACTATCTGGGGACCATTTTGGGTTCATGGTTCTGTTTGGATGTGCATAACCATCAGCATCTACTTTTGTGATTTTTTTTGTTTCTAAATTAATAATCCAAATAACAAAATTAGTATCTGTATACGCAATTTTTTTGCCGTCTGGAGACCAATCTGGTTGGAAATAAAAAGTTGGGTTTGGGAGTTTTATTGATTCTTTTTTTTCTCCATTTTGATCTGCAATTACCATTTGATATTCACCACTATCATCAGAAAACCATGCAACTTTATCTCCTTTTGGAGACCAAATAGGAGAACGATCTGCAACGCCAGATGAATTTGTTAAGTTTCTCCAGGTTCCGTTTTCTTTTGGTATTGTAAAGATTTCACCTCTGTATTCAAAAATGGCTCTTTTTCCTTTAGGTGATATATTAGGATTTGTTAGATTCTTTCCGCTAACATTCATCCATCTAGTGCGAGAATAATTTAAATCTCCTTTTACAGTTATATTTATTTGATTAGTTTCTTTTGTTTCTGGATTTAATAAATGTAGAAATCCACCTTGTTCATAAATAATTCTATTTGAATTTGCATCAATATTTTTAACATCGAATTTTTTATGAAAAGTAATTTGTTCTTCTTGCTTGGTTTTAATATTATAAGACCAAATATTTGCGGTATAATCTCTTTCAGAAATGTAATAAACATTTCCTTTATGCCAAATAGGGTTTACGTGTCTTTCTCCATCCTTTTGTGGCGTTTTAATAAGCTCTTTTGTTTTTAAATCAACAATCCATATTGGCATTGCTTGTCCTCCTCTGTAATTTCTCCATTCAGCATCCCAGCTTGTAATAGGTGTATAGGCAATATATGCATTGTCTTCAGAAATTCCGCCAAAAGCAGCTCTTGGAATATCAAATACTTCTGGTATTCCTCCTTTAGTAGAAATCGTGTAAAATTTATTTGTTTGCGTCGGTTTAGATTCTCTATCTGAACGAAATAGAATTTGTCCATCTGGTGTCCAACCTTGCACTACATCTCTTGATGGGTGATAGGTTAATCTCTTTGGTTCTCCACCATCTTTTGAAACTAAAAATACATCAATATTTCCGTCATATTGTGCTGTAAAAGCAATCCATTTACCGTCGTTTGAAAATTGAGGACTTGTTTCAGGACCATCATCACTCGTTAAACGAACAGCATTTCCGCCATTTAAAGAAACTTTCCATAAATCTGCGGCATACACAAAAACAATATCTGTATTAGACAGAGTTGGTTGCCTTAATAAACGAGTGTTTTGTGAAAAAGAAGTCAATGAAATTAATATTGAAAAAATAAAGAATATTTTTCTCATGATAAATAGTGTTTAGTTAAGATATTAAAGATAGAGTATTCAATTTAAAAGAATGAAATAGTTTTGTTAAAGCAGAAATTAATTTACTTTGCAAACAATTGATTNATATCCCTAAATGCTTTAAACTCTAAAGCNTTATTTTCTGGNTCTTTAAAAAACATAGTNGCTTGTTCTCCAACTTTNCCTTGAAANCGAATGCAAGGNGCTATCTCAAATTTTGTATTTTTAGTTTTTAAGCGCGCTGCTAAAGAGTGCCAATCTTCCCAACTTAAAACTAGNCCAAAATGTGGAACAGGAACATCATANCCNTCTACAGGATTTGATATTCTTCCCACTTTAAAGTCTTCTTTTTGATGTATTACTAACTGATGACCGAAGAAATTAAAATCTACCCAATCTTCAGTAGAACGNCCTTCTTCACAATTTAAAACATCTTTGTAAAATGTTCTGCATTTTTCTAGATTCTGAACAGGTATTGCAATGTGAAAAGGTTGAATCATAGTTTAGTTTTTAATCAGTTTTAGTTTTAAGGTTTTTATTTCGAGTGCTTTAGGTTTTTATGCGCACTGCAATGACCTTTGTAAAATAGCTATGTCGATGAAAAAGTTGATTTATCTTAACAAATATGATGCTAAAATTAATCAATTTTTTTCTATTGTACCCGTAACTAATTAAAAACCAACTGCTTTATCATCTCCTCTGGGGTCTGCTCCACCCTCTAATTTCCCGTTTGGCAACAATAAAATAGCATCAACACGACCAATAATTAAAGAGTTACGCTCTACCAATTCGTAGCCTAATGCCGTTAAGTTGCCTTTTGTAATACTATCAAATCCATTGGATTCCATTCTAATATTGTCTGGCAACCATTGGTGATGAAAACGCGCTTTATTTACAGATTCTTGCATTCCCATTTTATAATCTACAATATTTATAATATTTTGTAAAACAGAAGTTATAATTGTAGATCCTCCTGGAGTTCCTAAAACCATTTTAAGTTTTCCATCTTTTTCTACAATGGTTGGAGTCATAGAACTTAACATTCTTTTTTCAGGAGCAATAGCATTCGCTTTAGAACCTACAAGACCATACACATTTGGTACTCCAGGCTTTGCACTAAAATCATCCATTTCATTGTTTAAGAAAAACCCTGCTCCTTTAACAAGCACTTTAGAACCATATCCTGTATTTAAAGTGGTCGTTACAGAAACTGCATTTCCAAATTGATCTACAATAGAGTAATGGGTTGTTTGATCACTTTCATGTCCTAAAATAGCTCCATGAGAAACTTCTGATGATTTTGTTGCTTTATTCCAATTAAAAGAATTCATTCTTTTTTTAATATATAAAGTTGCTATTAAACTGTCTATTGGAACATTTATAAAATCAATATCTCCTAAATAATGTGCTCTGTCTGCATACGATCTGCGCTCTGCTTCTGTTAATAACTGCACATACTTTGAAGAGTTGTGTGCTATTTTAGTTAAGTCAAAAGGTTCTATAGATTTTAAAATTTGTGCCAAACAAATTCCGCCACTCGCTGGCAAGGTCATAGAAATAATTTTATGGTTTTTATAATTAAACTCTATTGG
>JGI20157J14317_10003929_pt1 | contig 11673 bp, 13 predicted proteins | sample COG_07_FD_14317 | JGI IMG/M metagenome (IMG submission 14317)
AACTCGGACAATTACGTGCCCAAGCCTTTGGGGCCCAAACGCACGACAACATCATGGGGCTGTAAGCAAAGGGGTTGTTCGGGTGATTGTCGTTTAAAACTTATTTGGCGACAATTTGAGCTTAAAAAAGGCGGAAACACACCAAAAAGACGGATTTGTCCACAGCAAAAACCCCATGGTTTGTAATGTTGAGTAAAACGCTAGGACAATTTTGGTATACTTGACCAAATCAGTTGGGAAGCGCAAGTGCACCAGCTGATCGCAGGCGCGGGGTATATCCCTCGCACCTGGGTCAACCCCCCAAAAGGAGTTTGTTATGCGTCTTACTACCAAAGGCCGATTTGCGGTTACCGCCATGATTGATTTGGCTCTGCGCCAAAATAACGGTCCTGTTACCTTGGCGGCCATTAGCCAGCGTCAGCAAATCTCACTGTCGTATTTAGAGCAACTGTTCGGCAAGTTACGTCGCCATAGCTTGGTTGAGTCCACGCGTGGGCCCGGCGGCGGCTACACACTGGCACGCAAGGCTGACACCATTACGGTTGCTGACATCATCGTCTCCGTTGATGAGCCCATTGATGCCACGCAGTGCAGCGGCAAAGAAAATTGCCTAGGCGAAGGCGCGCGTTGCATGACCCATGAGCTGTGGGCGTCCCTCAACGAACGCATGGTCGACTTCCTCGATTCTGTCAATCTGCAAAAGCTGGTGAACGAGCAAATCGCCAAGGGTGTTGAGATCGAAAGCACGCCCGTGATCAAGCGTGCCATCTCTGCCAACCCTACCCTGAAGCCTGTGCGCGTCACGGGGCCTAACTCCGTGTTTGCACTGGCCGCCTCTATGGCAAAGAGCTGATGCAATTTGGGGGCAGAGGTGTCGTAAGCGCGCTATAGCCCCCTTGCATAGCCCCTTTGAGTCACCTCAACCCGCATTGCATTTACATTAACCCCATTTAAACGGCACCCCAGTATGAGTACTCCCCATTTTCCGGTCTACATGGACTACAGCGCCACCAACCCTTGCGACCCACGGGTGGTCGACGCGATGGTGCCTTGGTTGTACGAGCACTTTGGCAACCCCGCGTCACGCAGCCATGCGTGGGGCTGGGAGGCGGAGGCTGCCGTTGAGAACGCCCGCGGGCAGATCGCGGCACTCATTAATGCAGACCCGCGCGAAATCGTTTGGACCAGCGGCGCAACCGAGTCCAACAACCTCGCCATCAAAGGCGCAGCACAGTTTTACAAAGGTAAGGGCAAGCACCTGATTACCGTTAAAACTGAGCATAAAGCCGTGCTCGACACCTGCCGTGAGTTAGAGCGTCAAGGCTTTGAGGTCACCTACATGGATGTGCAAGAGGATGGTCTTCTAAACCTAGACGCCTTCCGAGCCGCCATTCGGCCCGACACCATTTTGGCCAGCGTGATGTTCGTGAACAATGAAATTGGCGTGGTCCAAGACATTGCGTCGATCGGTGCGATTTGTCGCGAAAAGGGTGTGTTCTTCCACGTCGACGCCGCACAGGCAACTGGGCGCGTGGATATTGACTTGAGCACGCTCCCCGTTGACCTCATGAGCCTGACCTCACACAAGACCTACGGCCCCAAGGGCATCGGTGCCTTGTACGTGCGTCGCAAGCCACGTATTCGTATTGAGGCGCAAATGCACGGCGGTGGTCACGAGCGCGGTATGCGCTCGGGCACGTTGCCAACCCATCAGTGCGTTGGTATGGGAGAGGCCTATCGCATTGCCAAGGAAGAAATGGCAGAAGAGAATCTGCGCATCAAGGCCTTGCAAGATCGTTTATTGGCTGGCTTGTCTCAGATCGAAGAAGTCTTCATCAACGGACACAAAGACCAGCGCGTGCCGCATAACCTGAACATGAGCTTCAATTATGTTGAGGGTGAGTCGTTGATTATGGGCATCAAGGGTATGGCCGTTTCCAGTGGTTCAGCTTGTACCTCTGCCAGCTTAGAGCCCAGCTACGTATTGCGAGCTTTAGGCCGTAGCGACGAGTTGGCCCACAGCAGTTTGCGCATGACCATTGGCCGCTGGACCACAGAGGCTGAAATTGACTACGCCATAGAAACCATTAAAGCGAACGTAGAAAAATTACGTGAGCTCTCACCGCTGTGGGAAATGTTTAAAGATGGCGTCGACCTATCCACTATCCAGTGGGCAGCACACTAATAAAACACGAATTCAACGAGGAAACGATATGGCTTATTCAGAAAAAGTAGTCGAGCATTACGAAAACCCCCGCAACGTCGGTAGCTTTGAAAAAGGCGACGATACCGTGGGCACCGGCATGGTCGGCGCGCCTGCTTGTGGCGACGTGATGAAGCTCCAAATCAAGGTCAACCCAGAGACGGGCATCATTGAAGATGCGCGCTTTAAGACCTACGGTTGTGGCTCGGCCATTGCCTCTAGCTCACTCGTAACCGAGTGGGTCAAAGGCAAGACCCTTGACCAAGCCGCTGCGCTAAAGAACAGTGAAATTGCTGAAGAGTTGGCACTGCCACCTGTCAAGATTCACTGCTCTATCTTGGCCGAAGACGCTATCAAGGCAGCCGTTGACGACTACAAAAAGAAGCACGTCAGCGCGTAACCCTCACCGAAAGTACCCCATGGCCGTCACGATGACAGAAGCCGCTGCAAAGCACGTAACACGCTACCTCGGACGCCGAGGCAAAGGTGTTGGCGTGCGTTTGGGCGTCAAAACTACGGGCTGTTCTGGCCTGGCCTACACCCTAGAGTACGCCGACGATGTAGCGCCCGAAGATGTTGAGTTTGAGGATCAAGGCATTAAGATTTTGATTGATCCCAAAAGCTTGGCCTATCTGGAGGGAACCCAGCTCGACTTCGTTCGTGAGGGGCTAAACGAGGGGTTTAAATTCAGCAACCCCAACGAGCGTGACCGCTGCGGTTGCGGCGAGTCGTTCCGGATCTGATGACCGCTGAAGCGCCCATATCACTGCAGGCCAATGACTTTCAGCTGTTCGATATTCCCGAACAATTCAAAGTAGATAGCGCCCTCATCAGTCAACGCTGGAAGGCGTTGCAAGCGCAAACCCATCCCGATAATTTTGTCGCCGCCGATGCCGCCACCAAGCGGCTTGCTATGCAGTGGTCTGTGCGCGTTAACGAGGCCTATCAGCGCCTGCGCCTGCCTATTAGCCGCGGCGCCTATCTGAGTGAACTGCGCGGCGCCCCTATCAACGCGGAAGACAACACCGCAATGCCCGCTGCGTTTCTCATGCAACAAATGGCATGGCGTGAAGCCTTAGATGATGCGCAAGGCGACCTCTCTGAGCTCGAGGACTTGGCCGATCAAACCCGTACCGTGAAGGGGGAGTGGCTCTCCATTGCCGAGCAAGCTTTTGACCGCGATGGCGATACCGCAGTGGCGGTGGGGGCTATTCGCGCCCTCATGTTTATTGAGCGTTTTTCTAAAGACGTTAACCAACAAATTGACGCGCTCACTGACGCTACCAACCCTTAAACACCCGAACCCATGGCTCTCTTACAAATTTCCGAACCGGGTCAATCCCCAGACCCGCACCAGCGCCGCATTGCCGTGGGCATTGACTTAGGTACCACCCACTCCTTGGTGGCTAGCGTGCGCAACGGTGTTGCCGAATGTTTGCCCGATACGTCGGGTCGCGTGCTGTTACCCAGCGTGGTGCGCTACACAGGTGAGGGCAGTGGCGGACGATTGGTTACGACGCTTTGAGTGGCGAGGCTGCCGACCCCGCCAACACCATCGCCTCTGTCAAGCGCCTCATGGGACGTGTGCGCGCTGACGTGCACAACGTGGACAACCTGCCTTACCGCGTCGTAGACACCGCGGGCATGGCCAGCGTAGATACGCGTGCGGGAGAGAAGTCGCCCGTAGAAATTAGCGCTGAAATACTCGCCACCTTGCGTTTCCGTGCGGAAGACAGCTTTGACGACGACCTCTTTGGTGCCGTCATTACCGTACCCGCCTATTTCGATGACGCCCAGCGTCAAGCAACCAAAGACGCCGCGCAACTCGCCGGTATCAACGTCTTACGCCTGATTAACGAGCCGACTGCCGCGGCCATTGCCTATGGCTTAGATCAACACAGCGAAGGGCTGTTTGCTGTGTATGACTTGGGTGGTGGCACCTTTGATATTTCCATTTTGCGTTTAACTGAAGGCGTGTTTGAGGTGCTTGCCACTGGCGGCGATTCGGCCTTGGGTGGCGACGACTACGACCGTGCGCTGGCCCATATCGCCCTCACTCAAGGTCTAGGCGCACAAGCGCCTACGCCCGAGGCGCTCTCCGCAGAAGACAAAGCCAGCCTCTATGCCGCCGCGCGGCGGTGCAAGGAAGCTTTGTCTGGCGACGCCGTGCAGAGTGCGACGTTGGCTTGCCCACTTGAGGTGGGCGACCTCCATATTGAGATCACCCGTGAGGCCTTTGCTGCGGCGACCAGTGCGCTCACGCAACGTACTGTGCAGGCAGTTCGCCGTGCGCTGCGCGACGCGGAGTTAGAAAACGATGGTATCGAAGGGGTTGTCATGGTCGGCGGCTCCACCCGCATGCCTGTCGTGCGTGACGCGGTGGCCAAGCTCTTTGGCAAAGCGCCACTGACCAACCTCAATCCTGACGAGGTCGTGGCGTTGGGCGCAGCCATTCAGGCCAATCAATTAGCAGGCAACCACAGTGGCGATGCCCTGCTGTTGCTTGACGTGATTCCGCTGTCTTTGGGCATTGAGACCATGGGCGGCTTGGTCGAGCGCATTGTCCCGCGCAACAGCACCATTCCGACGGCACGCGCTCAAGACTTCACCACGTTTAAAGATGGTCAAACCGCCTTGGCCTTGCATGTGGTGCAGGGCGAGCGTGACTTGGTTGTCGACTGCCGCAGCTTGGCCCGTTTCGAGTTGCGTGGTATCCCGCCAATGGCGGCGGGTGTCGCTCGTATTCGTGTGAGCTTTACGGTTGACGCCGATGGGATGTTGCAAGTGGATGCGGTAGAGACAGGCTCTGGCGTAAAAGCCCACATTGACGTCAAGCCCAGCTACGGCCTGTCCGATGACCAAATTGCCGATATGCTGCGTGACAGCTACGCCACCGCCGAGCAAGACATACAGGCCCGCGCGGTCGTCGAAGCACGTGTGGACGCGCAGCGCATGGTCTTGGCAACTCAAAGCGCGCTCGACGCCGATGGTGACCTGTTAAGCTCGGCTGACCGCGCGCATATTGACGCGCTTATGGTGCAACTAAAGGGCGTTGAGCACAGCAACGACGCCGCCTACATCGAAGCGCAAACCAAAGCCCTTGCTGATGCGACCGAGCCCTTTGCAGCCGCCCGAATGAATCGGGGCATTACCCAAGCACTTGCTGGAAAAAATCTCAACGCGGTCTGATGGGGCCGCAACCCCCACCCACTTAACTATTATTTGTATTCGTATGCCCATCATTAAAATCCTACCGCACTCAGAGTATTGCCCCGACGGCATCAGCATTAACGCATCCGCCGGCACCTCGATTTGTGAGGCCATGCTGGATAACCACATCAATATTGAGCACGCATGTGAAATGAGCTGTGCTTGCACCACCTGTCACGTGTTGGTACGTGAAGGAGGCGCTAGTCTTGATGAGCCAGAGGAGGGCGAAGAAGACATGTTGGACCGCGCGTGGGGTCTAGAGCCGCAATCGCGCCTGAGTTGCCAGGTGATCTTGGGTCAAGCTGACTTGGTGGTAGAGATCCCCAAGTACTCCATCAATCACGCCAAAGAAAACCATTAAATTGCCAGGCGATCTAGACTGACACCCATGCGCCAAATTGTTTTAGACACTGAAACCACCGGGCTATCTGCAGCAGATGGTGATCGAATCATAGAGATCGGCTGTGTGGAGCTCGATCAGCGCAAGCCCACAGGCCGCAACCTGCACCTCTACGTCAACCCTGAGCGCGACAGCCACGAAGAGGCTCTCAAAGTGCACGGCATTAGCAATGATTTTTTGCAAGACAAGCCCAAGTTTGCGGCCATTGCGCAAGAGTTAGCCGACTACCTTCGTGGCGCCGAGCTCATCATTCACAACGCCCCCTTTGACGTTGGCTTCTTAAACAAGGAGTTTGAGCGCCTGGGCATGCCGCCCGTCAAGCAATTGGTGGGCAACGTCATTGACAGCTTGGCGATGGCCAAAGACCTGTTCCCAGGTAAGCGTAACAGCCTAGATGCGCTGTGTGATCGACTAGAAGTCGACAACTCAGGACGTACCCTGCACGGCGCCTTGCTAGACGCCGAGCTGTTGGCCGACGTTTACGTCAACATGACCCGAGGCCAAGACGCCTTGCTGATAGAAGTGGGCGACAGCCCCAGCGGCGAGCGGGGCAGACCCTGCGCATAGACCTCAGCAGCTTTGACTTACCCGTACTCAAAGCCAACGACAGCGAACTGGCTGCCCATGACCGCGTGCTGGGTGAACTCAATAAGGCCTGCGAACAAGGCAGTGTGTGGGAGCGCACGCAATCACAAAAAACGGACCAAACCCAAGCTATAATAAAAGGCTAGTTGGGTGGTTAGCTCAGTGGTAGAGCACTGCCTTCACACGGCAGGGGTCACAGGTTCGAACCCTGTACCACCCACCAGTAATTTGTTAAGTAAATCAAGCACTTAGGAGCAATCTTAGGTGCTTTTTTTACGCCCAAAAGTAGTATAAACACCCCATACTACTATTCATATGTTTCCGCGCTGGTTTTGTTAGGTTTTGTAGTGGCGGCTCGTTGGGACTTTCAACCGAAACACCCTTTATATCCCAAGGTGGGGCACTTCATGTGGTGCGATGGTCGTGTTGCTCGTGAGCGAGAAATTTTGACTGAGTATGGGATTGAAAATCCGCGTGTCGATGGTTCGATTCCGTCCCAGGCCACAAATCTAAAAGCCCAACTGTTCTCAGTTGGGCTCTTTCTTTGCCCTAAACCCCGCATTTACGGGCTGTTCCAGCCATCCTACGTGTGCTTCAACCCCTTGCGCGTGCCGATAGAAACGGGCTTTTCGACTCTAAATTCTCCTCAATTTCCCAAAAATATCCAGAACTGAGAGCAGGCGACACACGCAGAAGTTCATAGAAATCAGGGGGTTATTGGTGTGTCGAGTAGAGAGCGTTTTGTTAATTACTTTGCCTCAAACCAAATGAGTCGTGCTCGCTCGGTGAGCTTGAAGTCCAGAATAACTTTCTTATTTTTTTTGTTTAAAAATTTTGCGCTATGCTGTCATTTTCTGCCGTCCGAATGGCGATGCCAATGCCAACCATATCAGCTGAAAGTGAGTTGGCGAGAGGCTTGTGCAGAGCTAAACGAACTGCCACTTACGGCTGAGGTGTGGGGCATCTTAAATGAGTGAAAGTCTGCAAGAGCAGTTGGCTAGGTTGGCTAGGTCTGGTGGACTTCAGACAAACTCGCCTGGTCAATCTACGCACCAGCAAACTCCGCCAGCAGTTTCTTCCAAGGCACATGGTTCCGAATCCCCTACAAATTCATATGAAGCCCTAATTCTGGAAATTGAGAGACTTCGAACAGCAAACACTCAACTGGTCGCAGAGCTCAACTCTGCCAAGGCCAATCAAAATGCTGTGTTGAGTCAATTACAGGGACAATACGACGATGTGCTTGCGCGCTTACAAACCGCAGAGACCTCCAATGGCTTATTAGCAGAAGATAACTTGCAGCTGAATCGCGAGCTTACAGAGTTACCAGACAAAAATCTGATCTTACGTTGGAGGGAAAAAGCTATTCGGGCAGATGCGATCATCCGCGAAGCCGATGATCCAATGGACCTACTTCAAAAGGCTCGACTGCAGCTTGACGAAGATAGAGCCGCCTTTGAGGCTGATTTAGTTCGTCTTGAGGCTCTTGACGAAGCAACAGCAAAGTTGTCCGCCGCACAGCGCGAGTTAGCGGAATCACAGGCAAAAAATCGCCTGCGGATCATTGACTCTGAAAGATCCGAAAAGAAACTTACCGTTAAGCGAGCTCGTTTAGAAAAATTGTCAAACGAATTGAGTGATCTACAAGCGCGTGTGGGGCACTTCAGAGGAATCGAAAAAGCGCTCCGATCCCTAGAAGATGAACACACGAAGGTGACCAGGCTCTATGAAGCGGGAAAGACGCGCATTCGCAATCTGACGGCTGAGAGAGATCAAGCTTTACAGAGTCAATCTTCAGCTGAGGCAAGTGCAAAAAAAGTCAGCCGTGATCTGAAAGATGCTCTCAACAAGCTGGCTTCGACGCAAGACGGTGAAGTCATTATCCGATCATTTGAAACAGTTCAATGGTTAGTCAGCCAATTCGAGGATCCCTACGAGCGTGTCGTGCCGAAGCAGGTTCTTCTGGTTGGTGATGGGCCTTGGCCAATCGATAACTTCACGGAGTTGCTGCTGGAGATCGGGTTCGAAGTTTGGCAAAACGGCTGCGATGCTGATATTGAGATCGTGATTGTTGGACGAGAGAACTGGTCAGAGTCTGTAATCGACTTTCAGATCGAAGAACGAGATGGTGAATCGCTGCGGGTCTACCCACAAGAGTTATTTGTGATGTTGCTGGCAATGCAGGCCGATCCACTTGAGATCGCAGATCCTGAATTTTTGTTGAAGTTTGTAGACGGACACCCAGTATTTGAGTACCTGTTTAATCAAGAATTCCCATGGCCTGAAACCGCTTTTGAAGACGGCCCTCCCGCTGCTGTAGGAGAAGGTTTCGACGGTGAAGATGCCTCGTCGCCGCTCTACAAGATGGGGTACTCCGTGGCACAGCAAGTTGCCCTTACTCCATCACGACGACATGACTTACTTGAAGAAACATACGCCGAAGAAAGTTTGCCTTGGTGCATATCGGATGAATACATGGAGGACTGGGGAGAAGCAAATTCTCGTAAGCGTCTCCGGCGTATTGCTTGGCACTTGCATTTGATGACCAAGCGCTTTAAACGTCACATGGAGGCAGTCGCTCGATGGGAGAGTGATTTAGATTGGCTCAAGCGGACTTACTACAAGCCGATCCATCGGTTCCGGTGGCCGTCCTGATATATACACGTACATCCCGCCAGGAGATGAGTGTCGTCCTTGCATGGCTTCAGCCTTGAACCCAACCATCTCAGAGATATGCATGTTGACGCCGATCCAATATTGACCACCTGTGCCGATTGAATTTTGACCAAGGGCTTGAGCCAGCCTTTATGTCGCCTGGCTGTAATCAGGAAAACATCCAGGCTGGTCGGCTCGTTTTTGACTATCGTGTGTCATCAGTTCAGTGGTTCGCAATCGAAGCGTTGAACTCGATTCATTAACTCAGTCAGCACGAGGTGTTTGTCCTAGAGGTGTAAAGGCTGCGAATTTTCGTAAATTGGAGATATGCCAGACACATCTTGTGCTTTTCAATTTACAAGTGATAGCGCAAATCTCCATTTCAATAATTCAAGTGCCCACTTACTCTCGTCACGTTTAGAGTTATCATCAAATTTCTGTTCAAACCAATCTTGCGCAAGTTCATATGCTGCATCAATCTGGTCGTGATCCATCCTTGTATTTAATTCAATCAAATCATCTCTTGCAGTCTCATTTCCTAGGGCGAGAGAGATAAAAAGCCGTTTGTAGCCTTGGTAGAGGTTTTCGATGTCACTTGAGGATTGGAGATAGAGTAACCCAGATCTGCATCTGGTTGAAGCCATAGAATTTCATCAGTTACGGACCGAAATTGAGGATACAGAGCCGTACCCTCAGCATATGCCTTACTCATATTGCCCATTCACTTTCTAATTTTATAATTTGCAACTTCAAAAATTTTGCTTAGCTATCATGATCGGATCTAGCAAAGAGGGCATGGTGGTTTTGAGCCATTGGAGAATTTTTACAAAAGCGGGCCTCTCCATTCGGCGATGTTCAGCGTAATAAACTCATGTTTCAGTGGGACAGGCTGGTTAGCACTTCCCAATTGGGTGTTGATTCCCAATTTACGAAAACGCGTCTATTTTTTCTCCGGAGTCTCTTAGCTCGAAGGAGCCTGTACGGGTTCTATATCAGAACTTCGCAGATGGGATGGCGTCATTGAGGCGATGAGCAAAGGCAGTTACAAACCTCTCGTTATGCGTTAGGGAGTGATTCATGTCGTTCAGTATGGCGTGAGTTAGTTCGTGCCAGAACGTATCACTACGTTCTTCGCTTGCCAATTTGTAGTTCTGGGCTTGTTTTGCCACATTAATAACCTTTTCAGTGAAATTAATCTGACCAAGGCAGCCCTCAATCTCTTTGGGCTGATTGATTGTGTATGTAGTTTCACCTACGTTAACAGTTTTTGGCAACAATATTTATTTCTCCTATTGTTAGTTAACCGTATTGGCATTGAACGTCCAATTCATCCTAAAAATTGCCCCGCATTTATCTGAGAAGAACATCCCACTGCTGCTTACTTGTTAATTAAGGCCTATAAGCCGATGCTACGCACCGACACTCCCACATCCCGCCATACGTTGGGGTGGCAAGTGAAAAGGAGTATCTGATGTCGCTGCGCCGAGTCGAATATGACCCGCTTCATCTGTGCCAACCGACTTTCGTCGCTGTGCACCAAGGCATCGTCGAGTATCAATAGCGTAGGTTTGCCCGCTGCTGCCAGCAGGTCAGCGTAGGCAAAGCGGCTGATCAAATGCAACTGCTCTCTTGCACCAAAACTCAGGGCGCCAATATTCCCCACTTCGGTCTGTCCAGATGCCAGACGCCTTATTAGCTTTTTGGGGGCGAGACCCAAGTCAAGTTCAATGCTGGATCCAGGAAACAGCAACTGCAAGTAATGTTTTACGCGCTGAAGTAACGGGGCTTGCAGACGCTGCAGGGTGGCGTTGCGTTTTGCCTCCAGCATTTCACACAGCAACTTCAAAGCAGCAGCACGGCGCGCAAATTCGCGCTGACGCTTTTTGGCTCGACTTAAATCACCCGAAACCTCTTGCTGCTGTTCCTCCAACCCCTTGGCACCGGCTAACTCCAGCGTGTTCTGCAAGAGTAAAACGGTTTCGTGGCGCTTTTTGTGGTCTTCCTGAATGCGCTGATAACTGAGCTTGAGCCGCTCGATGTCCTGGGCGACGATGTCCGGGTTGGCCTGCTCTAACTGCGCGTTGGCATCATCGATCCGTTCTTGCAGTACGCTTTGCTCAACTCGGTTGCCTGCCAGATCTTGCTGGCATTGCCTCTGCATTTCTGCGCGATTAGGGTCTGCTAGGTACGCTTTGGTAGTAGTCAGCTCCATGGCAGCATGCTCCGCTCGGCTCTGTGCAGTGGCATAGGCAAGCTCCGTCTCCCGCGCGTCGTCGCTGTTTGTCTTCTCAGCAGCTTCGGCGGATTCTTGCTCCAGCTCAGCTGTCTCGAGTGCCAGAGCGGGCTGTTCGGACGGTGCGGGCAGTCGCTCAAGCGCGTCTTGCGATTGTCTCGTTTTACCAAGCGCTGTGTCGATAGCAGCCTGTAGTTCTGCTAGGCCATCAGGGGCGAAACTGTTCAAAAGTTGCTCGGCCAGTTTGATTTGACCCACGAGGTCGTTGAAGTCATGGAGCCGCTGCTGCGCTGCAGCCACATCCGCTACTCCTAGGCGTTGCAGCTCGTTCAATAAAGTTTGGGCTTTTTCGCGGTGCTGCCGGTCAAGTTCCGACAAGTCTTCTCC
>JGI20157J14317_10003930_pt1 | contig 11672 bp, 10 predicted proteins | sample COG_07_FD_14317 | JGI IMG/M metagenome (IMG submission 14317)
AAAAGCAATATCACTGTCTGCATAATCAGAAAAGTTATAGAATACTGCAACACCATAAGAAGATTTTTCGTCTATCAATCTTTCGAAAGAAATATCTATGGCAGCAAATGCAATTAANTTAAATGCATTAATTTTNAACTCATACTTTTTATCCACATCTTGTGGGTATTTACTTTCCTTAGTGCCTTCTTTTTCTTGCGCATTAATCTGTAAAGTAAGAAAAGCTAGTAATAGGAGTAATGTAATTTTTTTCATAATTTTTTTATGGTAAACAAATATACCAAAAAGCATACCATTAAATGTTAAAATATAGCCCTTAGTTGAATATTACCTGTATGTATTATTTTAGAATTCTCACTTTTTCTTCCCAAATAATTTAAGTTTAAATTTAAAAAAGAGTTTAGTTTTCTATTAAATAAAAGATTCCAAGTATAATTTTTACCAGCTTGCAAGCCTTCTAACATTTGGTATGCAACAGGTGTATTTGTGTCTCCGCTGAAATCATTTAAAAATACATTTATATTTGCGGTAATTTGATCTTGCTTTGCGCTTATGTAATAATATTCTATTCCAAATTTCTGTTGTTTTAATGCTTCAAAATTCTCTAAACTATTTGCTTTGTTTTTGTAATGATAAAAAGCAGTAAATCTTTTATTTTGTGTTTGTAAAAAAGTGATTTTTGGCTGAATTTCTTTTCCTTTAATAATATAATTTCTATTGTTAAAGTTTTCGGTCTGTAAATCATTTTTAGACACTTTTCCCATTAGATTAAACAACCAAAAAGTTGCAAATTTATGTGTAAACTCTACTTGATGTGTTTTGGTATTATTTTCTTGCGTTCCAATAAAATATTGTTGTTTGTTTCTTTGTTTTCCGAAGGTATAAGAGGTACTGTACTTTTGAATATTTCTGTTAAAATAAATACTATTTCTTAAGCTAAGATTTAATCCAATCATCTTGTTTTCATCAAAGTTAAAAGGATTAAAATTAAAAGAGTTTCCTATTCTAGATTGCTCGTTTTCTACACTTAATAAACTTTCATTGTTAAAGTGAGAAAGTGTTTTTTTAAATCCATTTTTATTTTTCCATTGCTTAAAATTAAAATTTATAGCTTGCCTAAACTTAACTCTTGTTGTTGCTAGAAAGCGCAAGTTGGGTTTTGGAACGCGTAAATAATTTGCCTGATCTTGAAATTCTGCAACTTCAAACTCATCAAAATCCTGAACACCATCACTATTATAATCTATCCATGTATAATACCCTAAGCCAGGAGCTGTTTTTAAATAAATATATTCTTGTCTTGCAACGTTACCAGAAGAAGTTTCATATAATGTATTTATATTCACAAAATTATGAAATAACTTTTGGTTGAAAATCAACCTCGAATTTAAAGACTTCTCATCTTCAGAAAAATTATTTTCTGTAAGCCTGTAATTTGCATAAACACTTAAATTGGTATTTTTACTCTTAATTAAATTACTGTTTATATAAAATGATTTTCGGTTGTTAATTTCTTTAAATTCATTCAGTTTTATACTGTCATTATTTCTGTAATTAAAACCAATTTTAGCAAAGACCTTTGCGGTATCTCCAATACCAAAATAGGTTTCAAATTCTTTAAATCTATGGCTAGTATTTATAAAGTCTCTAGAACTTGTATTTTTTCTACTATTGGTCTCTAAATTGGTAAATGCACCTAGCCAACTTTTCTTAAAATGATGTTCTATGGTAGCTTTTGCTCTTAAAAAGGAGTTGTCTTCTATCGTTGAGGTATTTGTTAAGAAACTTCCATCTATAAAAAAAGTAGTGTTTTTATGCCTTATTTTAGATTGAAGTTCATGCTTGTTTCCGTTAAAAGTAGCTATATAATTCAGGTGATTGTATCGGTATAAAATAAAATCGTTTTTTTTATTTTGAAGATTAAATTCTGATTGAAAATAGTTTTTTGTGGCATTATTGGTTAGTAAATTCCAATCTCTATTAAACTCTACAGGTTCCCACCGTTGTAGTGTTTTAAAATTTTTATGCGCATATTCATGACTAATATTACTTGTTAATTGCCATTTTCTATCAATTAAGACTTGTTGCCATCCAATTTTTGCGGCCAATGCCGTATTTTCAGTATCACCTATAGAAGAGAATAAATTAGCATCATTATTACTAATAGCAACTTCAGATGAGAGCGTTGTTTTTTCACTCGGGTTATAGTCAGATTTTAAAACAAAAACTTGTGATTTTGTAGGTGCTATTAACCGAGTAATTGGAGTATAATTTCCTTGATTAATACCAACAAAATTGTAAATATTTCCAATTGCAGTGCTACTATCTAACACATAATCTCCGTTATTTGTACCAACATTTGTAAAAGTTACAAAGTATAATTCTTCAGTAGGATCTTTTGAGTATTCAAAGTTTTCTACTGCTCCACTTTCAATTTTTTTATACAAGATTTTATTTTCATCAAAAGCAGTTACTGTTGCGCTTTCAGCAAACATTAAATCAGTATTATTACCAGCATCTGCTAAAATCTCTTTTTGGTTATCGGAAAGAACTTGTTGTAAAGGCTGATTTTTAGCATCATTTTCATTATAGAAAAAACCACTAATATTTAGTTTTTCAGTCTTATATGAGGCAGATTCGTAGGTAATAAAACGGGTGTAATTTCTATCTGAATACTGAAAATCAATCCAGATTCTCATATCATTAGTAATTGGGTAGGTAGTATTAAATGTTATTTCACCTAAATTATAATCTATGGTAAAGTCTTTGTTTTTTCCTTTTTTTATCTGAATACCGTTAACATATACTTTTTCACTGCCACCAATAATTACAATATTAGGCTCATTATTTGTACCTACAATTTTATACGGACCCTGATTACCCTCATTACCAACAATAGTAAACGTACTAAACTTACCGCGCACAATTGCACCAGAAGCACTCACTTTTAAATGATCATTTATTTTTGCTTCTATTGCTAAACCAGAAGCTTGTTTTGTAAAAGGAGTAAAGTAACTATCCTGATTTTTTAAAGATAAATCTCCTGCTTTTACACGCCATTCATCTGAAAATATTTCAATAAAAATACGATCAAAATCTGTAATATTTTGTGAGTATCCATTTTTTTGAATCGGTATATTAGTATCCCAAATATTAGCCTTTAAGGTTACTTTATCAGATAATTTTCCAGATATTTCTAAGTCTAATGCAGCGTTTGTAACTGCATTTTGATTGTTACCAGACGTAAGTCCCCTAGAAATAAACCCTTTTGTGTTTAAACCTTCAAATAATTGTACTTCAGACATTTTTTTGTTGGTAGTTAAGCTATATAATTTACCGGTATTTGTGTCATTTGGTAGAATTAAATTTTGGTCATATGGTGTGTATGTTTTGGTTATAAAGTTTGGGAATCTGAAATACTCTAAGGTGATTTCTGGATATGCTATAGCATCTATTATAAGTGCAGCATTGTTAAAGTCTATTTTGTATTTAGAGGGGTCAATAGTTTTTAATACCCTGTTTAAAACTTTAAAATTCAGCGGATTGATAGCAACGCTGTCAAATTTTATAGTATCTTTTTTAAGGAAGATTTTCTGTGATCTGAAATCTGTAGTAATTGTTTGAGATTGGATTGAGAATCCAATAAACAGAAGCAAAAAAAGAAGAATTTTTTTAAACATTGATGATCTATACCTAGCAAACGTAAAAATAGCTTTTTTAATATCTATATACTTTTAAAATAAAGATTGCTGTTTCACAGGATTTTCATGATTTAGTAGCCATTCCTTTCGCCAAAGACCACCAGCATAACCTGTTAAAGACCCATCAGAGCCAATAACTCTATGGCACGGAATAACGATCCATAAGGGGTTTTTACCATTTGCAGTTGCCACTGCTCTTATGGCTTTTACATCTCCCAAAGATTTACTTTGTTCTAAATAACTTTTTGTTTTCCCGTATTTAATTTTTAATAATGCTTTCCATACCTTTATTTGAAAAACAGTTCCTTTTGGGTTTACGGTTAAATTAAAAGAATCTCTTTTGCCTTTAAAATACTCTTCTAATTGCACAACACATTCTTGTAAACAGAAATGAGTTGAAAGTTGCATTAAATCATCTGAAACTTGGCCTTCATCTAAAAGACAAATAGATTGAATTCCATTTTTATCTCCCGTGATTTTTGCTATTCCTAGTGGTGTTTTTAGATATGTGGTTTGTAAAGTCAAATTATTTTTTTTGTAAAAACTTATCTTCAATTCCAATATTTAAGCTGGACCCTTATAATTTTTCATTAAACTTCAAATTACCATCTACCCAATACTTTCTATAATTTTGAGCTTTAGAATTTATGCTAATAAATAAAAGTAATATAATTATTATGTTTTTCTTTATATATTAAAAACATCTTTAGAATTTTGTGTTGTAATTTCTGAAATTTCTTTGAACGAAAGTCTGTAAATATCAACTAGCTTATCCACTACATTAGTAATGTAGGCACTTTCATTTCTTTTCCCTCGATATGGTGCTGGCGCTAAATAGGGTGCATCTGTCTCTAAAACAATATGTGTAATGTCTATTTCATTTAGAAACATATCAATTTTACCATTTTTAAAAGTAACAACCCCACCAATACCTAATTTCATGTTGTAAGAAATTGCTTTCAATGCTTGCTCTTTAGTTCCTGTAAAACAGTGAAATATTCCTCTTAAATCCTCACTTTTTTCAGCTTCTAAAATTTCAAAAATTTCATCAAAAGCATCTCTACAATGAATTACAATAGGTATTTTTTTCTCTTTTGCCCATTTAATTTGTGTTCTAAAAGCTTCTTGCTGTTGTTTTAGAAAAGTTTTATCCCAATATAAATCGATTCCAATTTCGCCAATGGCGTAAAAATTACGTTTATCAATCCATTCTTTTACGTGCGCTAATTCATCTAAATAATTTTCTTTTACAGAAGTAGGGTGTAAGCCCATCATTAAATACACATCTAAGGGAAAATCTTGTTCTAATTTTAGCATATTTTCTGTATATGAAGAATCTATTGCAGGTATAAAAAAACGGGAAACTCCAGCGTCTTTAGCGCGTTTTATCATTTCTTTTTGATCCTCTTTAAACTGACTAGAATATAAATGCGTGTGCGTATCTGTAATCATTATTTTTTCTTGTAATTTTAGCAAAATTACGAATTAATACTAGGTTGAAGACGTGTTGTAAAACATTTTATAAAACGTACCTTTGCGTAAAATTTTATAAGATGACTTTTGAAGATTTAGATTTATCGAATCAACTACAATATGCAATTGACGATTTAGGTTTTGATACACCAACACCAATTCAAGAACAAGCATTTTCTGTAGTAAGATCTGGTAAAGATGTTGTGGGAATTGCGCAAACAGGAACAGGGAAAACGTTTGCCTATATGTTACCTATTCTTAGAGATTTGGCATATTCAAAGCAGTTCATCCAAGAATTTTGGTTTTAGTACCAACTAGAGAACTGGTAATACAAGTAGTGGCCCAAATAGAGCAATTGTCTAAATATATTAATACGCGTGTTTTAGGTGTTTACGGTGGTGCAAATATTAATACACAAAGACAAGCTATTCATCAAGGACAAGATATTATTGTAGCAACACCAGGTCGTTTATACGATTTAGCGTTGAGTAATTCTTTAAAATTAAAGTCTATTCAGAAATTAGTAATTGATGAAGTAGATGTAATGTTAGATTTAGGATTCCGTTTTCAGTTGATGAATATTTTTGATGTGATTCCAGAAAGAAGACAAAACGTTTTGTTTTCTGCAACCATGACAGAAGATGTAGATGCTTTAATATATGACTTTTTTAAAAATCCTGAAAAAATATCTGTAGCGGTTAGTGGAACTCCATTAGATAATATAGAACAGGTTTCTTATAATATTCCTAACTTTTTCACGAAAGTTAACCTATTACACAAACTTTTAAATGATAGAGAAACTTTTCATAAAGTTTTAATTTTTGTTGGTTTTAAAAGAACCGCAGACTTATTGTTTAGACATTTAGAAGAAGGATTTAATGATGAAATTTGTGTAATACATTCTAATAAAACACAGAATTACAGAATACGTTCTATCAAACAGTTTGATGAAGGTAAAAACAGAATTTTACTAGCTACAGATGTAATGGCACGTGGTTTAGATTTTGATAAAGTATCACATGTAATTAATTTTGATACGCCAGAGTTTCCTGAAAATTATATGCACAGAATTGGTAGAACTGGTCGTGCAGAGAAAGCAGGAAAAACAATTTTGTTTTCTACAGAAAAAGAAAGAGAAGCAAAAGAAGGTATTGAAGGATTGATGAATTATGAAATTCCAGTTTTAGAAATTCCTGAAGATGTGGAAATTTCTACCATGTTAACAGAAGATGAGCGCCCTAGAGAAGATCAGGGTATTTCTAAAAACAGAACGTCATTAGAATATGTTCCTGGACCTGCATTTCATGAGAAAAGTGAAAAGAATAGTCAAGTGAATAGAGGTGGTTCTTATAGAAGAGAGATTGCAATAAAGTATAAGAAGCCAAAAACCAAAGGAGACAAGAATTACAATAAACACAATAAGAAAAAGAAGAAATAATGCAGATTCTAACGGCGCAAGAATTGCACAATTTAGCAATGAATATTGTAGGCCAGAAGCTAGAAAAAATGGGCTACGAGTTCCAGGCAATTAATAGTACGTTAAAAAGGCACCCTCAATTTGTTTTATTCAAAAAGGGAGAACAGACTATTTTTGTTTTGGTAAAAGTATCTAGCAATATGCAAAACCCGAATGAGTACGATGTACTTTGGATGGAAACTTTTAAAAACCATGCTAAAAAACAAAATGCTAAAGTTTGGTTTGCTGGTGTAGGCATTGCCAATGCAGAGAGTGTAGAGAATCCGGTTTTTAAAGACCAACCTTATTATGTTGCTTTCGAGGACTTTATTAAGATTTTAGAGTAGATTCAGGAAATTTATTATTTTAATTCTTAATTAGACGGAGTATTGTACTCCTTACATTTCAAGCAATTAGCGTTCAAAAGATTTTGTATTGTTCCTTTTTTTGCCAAGCTGAAGTAAAATATAGTTGCTTTCTAACTTTACTTCTCCATTATAACATGAAATAATTTTCTTAGCAGTGCTTAATCATAATCCCTTTAGCTCTATCTCTAATTTTTCATATAAACGTTTACCCTTAGTATCATTATCTTTAAATTAATTCTAATAGTCGCTATAACTTATGATTTTTCTATTTTTTAGTTGAGGAATTACTATCTACCTATAAAACTATTTCACTCAATTTATATTAAGCTTTTCAAAAGCTATTATTTAGGTTCATGCGACTTTCATTATCTATATAATTGTTTGCGGACATGTCTCTAAAACTTAATTATAAAATTATATCATTTTAATAAAAGAACTAGTTCTCTGTTAGTTATAACTTTTTAATGACTAAGTCAAGGAGATTTTTTTCATTAAACATAAAAAACCACCCTAGAAGAGTGGTTTTTTATGATGTAAAGAATATTGAAAATTATTTAGCATCTTGCTCTAATAAATCAAAAAACTGATTTAGTTTAGGCATAATAATAATTTTTGTTCTTCTGTTTTTTGCTCTATTCTCTGCGGTATCGTTGTCAGTTAATGGCACGTATTGGCTTCTTGCTGCTGCAATTAAGCGATTTGGCACTACACCAAACTTATATTGTAAAATTCTTGTTATGGCAGTTGCTCTTAAAGCAGATAAATCCCAGTTGTCTTGAATAATAGTCCTTTTAATAGGTGAGTTATCTGTATGTCCTTCAATCATTACTTCCATTTCTGGTTGGTCATTTATAACCTTAGCAATTTTTTCTAATACAGTATATGCATTCTCAGTTACATTGTAACTTCCGCTTTTGAATAATAATTTATCTGAAATTGAAATAAATACCACTGTTTTTTCAACATTAACTTCTATGTCTTCATCTTGAATACCTTCTGTTAAGTTTTTAGTTAAATGAAACTTTATAGCAAGGTTTAAAGAATCTTTTTGGGTCATTGCATCTCTAACACCGTTAATATATTTGTCTTTTTCGCTTAGTTGAGCAATTACATTATTTATTCCTTCAGTAGAAGATTGTGTTAAAACGGTTAAGTTTTCAACCTGCTTTAAAGCTGTTTTTTTATCTTCTTGCAAGTACTTTACTTGTTCGGCTAAATTAAACGCCTTTGCAACATCTTTTTCATTTTGAATTAAACATTTCTGTAAAGTTGTTTTTACAGCTAGTAATTTTTCTTCTGTTGCTGTTTTTTCTGTTTGCAAGGCTGCGAAGTCTTTTTTTGAAACACAAGAACTAATTAAAACTGCAGATAATAAGATTAATGATATTTTTTTCATCCGTTTAAAACTTAATGGTTTAACTTTTTAACAAATTTAACAAAATGGCTGAATAAAAAGTATGATTATCAATAAATTCTGATAAAATTATACACTATTTTTGTTTTTCTTAGCAGTTTCCTATGAAATATTTTTATTTACTTTTTCTTTTTTTAATTTTATTAGTATTTTCAACATGTGAAAAATCATTGGTTTCTCAAGATTACACCTTACAAGGACTGGTTTTTGGCACTACTTATAAAATTACGTATTTAAACGCCAATGCTAATTATCAGAAAAGCATAGATAGCCTGTTTTTAAAGATGAATTCCTCTTTGAGTACATACATACCAACTTCGGATATTTCTAGGATAAATAACGGCGATACAAATGTAATTATAGACGATTATTTTGCTGAAGTTCTTGATAAATCAAAACAAATATTTTTAGAAACCAATGGTTTTTTTGATCCTACAGTGGGTAATTTAGTAAATGCATGGGGTTTTGGTCCAAAAGATGAAAGAATAAATTTAACTGAAGGCCAATTGAAAGAGCAAATGCAGTTTGTTGGTTTAGATAAAGTCAAACGAATAGATTATAAAGTAGTTAAAGAAAGTGCAGAAATTTATTTAGACTTTAATTCTATTGCAAAAGGTTTTGGAATTGATGTGATAGCCCGCTTTTTAGACTCAAAAATAATAGGTAATTACTTAATTGAAATTGGAGGAGAAATTAGAACAAGTGGTTTTAAAAAAAACCAACAACCTTGGATTATAAAGTTAGTAGACCCCATAGCTGCAGATAACAGTTCTGGTTTCAAAAATATAAATTTATCTAATAAGTCCATGGCAACTTCTGGTAACTATAGGAAGTTTAGAATTTCAGATTCAGGTATAAAATATGTGCATACTATTAATCCAAAAACAGGTTCTGCTAGCGAAAGTAATTTGTTAAGTGTTTCTGTGATTGCAGATTTAGACTGCGCAGACGTAGATGCTTATGCAACTGCTTTTATGGCAATGGGTTTAGAGAAGACAAAAGTATTTCTTTCAAAAAATACGCAATTAGAGGTGATTTTACTTTTTATAAATGCTGAAGGAAATTTAGCGGAATATGCTAATTATAACTTATAGCAAACAGGTAATATTTCATTTTGCATTAAACAAAATTCTTCTATTTTTTCTAAAGTTATTTTTTTTGTGTAGTCCACTTCATCAACCTTAAAACCAATACTACGTAGTTTATCAAAATAATCACGCCCATATACTCTTACGTGATCATATTGTCCAAATAGCTTAGCGCGTTCTTTTCTATCTGTAATTGTATTATCTGCAAAAGTTATAGCTTTAGACAAGTCTTGTGGAATTTGAAAAATGCCAAATCCGCCTGGTTTTAAAACTCTATACAGTTCTTGCATTGCTTTTGTATCGTTAGAAATATGTTCTAAAACATGATTGCAAAAAACAACATCAAATTCGTTTTCTTTAAAAGGTAAATCGCAAATATCTGCTTTTACATCTGCAATAGGAGATTCTAAATCGGAGGTAATATAGTTTAGATTTTGCTGTTTTCTAAAAATATCTAAAAAGCACTGTTCTGGAGCAATATGTAATACTTTCAGCTTTTTTGTAGCAGTGAAAAAAGTAGTGTTATCCCTTAAAAAAAGCCACATTAAGCGATGTCTTTCTAAGGAAAGAGTAGATGGCGAAAGTGCGTTTTCTCTTTGTTTACCATAGCCGTAAGGTAAAAACTTTCGAAAACTTCTACCATCTATAGGGTCTGTAAACTTGTCACCTCTTAAATACCAGGAAATTACAGGTCTAACTATATAACTGGCTTTTATTAGCCAGGGTCTTGGTATTGTATTTAGGATTGATTTAAAGATTTTCATAGTGTCTGCACTAAAAAATTAGTGTCTATTTACTGTCGAAATTCATCCTCTTCATTCGTAATAATTCCCAAAGCTTCATGTACATACTTAAAAGTAGAAAGTAATTCTGGTTTTCCATTTAAGATAGCAACATCATGCTCAAAATGTGCTGAGGGTTTGCTGTCTAAAGTTGTAATTGTCCAGCCATCTGAATGTTGTCTTATCTTATGCGTACCTAAATTTGTCATCGGTTCTATAGCAACCACCATTCCTTCTACAAACTTTTTGCCTCTACCTCTTTTACCATAATTTGGCATTTCAGGATCTTCGTGCATATCTCTACCTAAACCATGGCCAACTAATTCTCTAACTACACCATAACCTCTATCTTCTGAGAATTTCTGAATTGCATAACCAACATCACCAACTCTGTTTCCTGCTTTAAACTCTCTAATGCCCTCATATAAACTTTCTCTGGTAACATCTAATAGTTTTTTAGTTTCAGGGTCAATTTCACCTACAGCAAATGTATATGCATGATCTCCATAAAAACCATTTTTCTTAGCGCCACAATCTATCGAGATAATATCACCTTCCACTAAGGGTTTTTTATTCGGAATTCCGTGAACTACTTGAGAATTTGGACTCATGCAAAGTGTATTCGGAAAGTCATACAGTCCTAAAAAACCAGGAATTGCCCCTTCTGATCGAATGAAGTCTTCTGCTAATTTATCTAAATATAGAGTTGAAACACCAGGTTTAACTTCTTTTGCAAGCATTCCAAGCGTTTTAGAAACTATTAGAGCACTTTCGCGCATAATTTCTATTTCTTCTTTGGTTTTAATTTTAATCATGTTAAAAAATTGAACCGCAAAGTTAATATAATTTAAGGTAATAAGTTCCTTGTAAATTTAAGTATACCGAACAAAAGAAGATATATACAGAACCTTATTTGCTTTTATCGTAAGAATGTTTGTAGGCTTCACCAGAAATAATTTTCAGCATGTCTTTTTCTAAAGATTCTCTAGCATATTCAACATAACGTCCAATCTCTATTCCTTTTTTATAAAAAATAAATGTTGGCACTCTTTTTATATTTAAACCCTCTTGTAAATTATCAGGTGTTTTTTTTGAACGATTTACAGTTATTAAATCTATTTTTTTAAGGTTAAAACCTGCTAATTCTAATATTTTATAAAAACGTGGTGTTTCCCGCTTACTGTCTCCGCACCATGTTCCCATAAAACCTTTAATAGTTACTCCTTTTAGAGTTTTACTTAATGCTTTAATTGTTGCTTCGTTTGGTGTGTAATTATCAAAGTTTTTCACGAACCAATTATTATATGAAGCCTGGGTAAAAGAATCTTTATTAGCATAGCCAATTAAATCACCACTTTTGTTTTTTGATGCCGTTATTTCTTTTTGAGTT
>JGI20157J14317_10003942_pt1 | contig 11658 bp, 9 predicted proteins | sample COG_07_FD_14317 | JGI IMG/M metagenome (IMG submission 14317)
AAGTTTCTGTTAACCCGTAGCCTTCTAGATAGGAACAGTTGGCAAATTCTTCCCATTTCTTTTTAAAAGAACTCTCCGTTTTCTCGGCTCCCGCTACTACATAGCGAATTGATTCAAAATCTTCCTTCTTTCCTTTATTCAAAAAACCACGCAAAAAAGTGGGGGTTCCCAACAAAAAAGTAATTTTTTCTTTCTGAATGGCATGAAGGCCAGACTTCACATCCAAAGGAGATGGAACAGTGACGAATGGAATATCATAAAGTAATGGGAAACAGGTGGATACAGTGAATCCAAAACTGTGAAATAACGGCAAATTGGCAAGGATCTTGGCGTCCTTATCAAAAAGTCCCAATCGGTTAATTTGAGCACAATTAGACAGAATATTTTGGTGTGTAAGGACAACCCCTTTGGGTTCACCAGAACTTCCACTTGTAAATAATAGCGTCGCTTCCTCGGAATCAATTTTACTTGGAATTTTAAGAAAGAATCGAGCCAATTGATAAGGAAATTGTAATAAAACCGCTTCTTTTATGAGTCGATAAGGAGTTAAAGATATTTTTTGCAACCAAGTTGAAATTTCAAATAAATCATCAGTCCATGGAAAGTCTGGAAATTTATTCATCATCTTTGTGGCGGATATGATAGTTTTAATCTCCGCTTTTTGAATAAGGTTTTTCGCAATATTCGAACCGAGAGAAAAATTCAAATTAACCGGGATTTTTCCGGCAAATAAAACCGCAAGGTTTGCAATTGTTCCGGCTAATCCAGGGGGTAAAATAATCCCAATTCGTTGGGAATGAGAATTTTTCCGCAAATGAAGTCCTAATTTAACGGAAAGGATTAAAAGTTTTTTCCGGGAGCATATGAAGGGGCCCGGTAATCCATAATCCACCAATGGTGCATGCGAAGTCTTTTTCATCAAAGATTGGAAAAATGCTTCAGCTAAATGCTTTTTTTCGTTTTGAATATCCAAGATTATTTAAACTTAGCGTAAAGGCTTTGTGGTTGCCATAAAAACATCGCATAGGATACTATTTTTGTTATGAGCTTTTGCTATACATTATATTGCTCCAAAAGCATTTACCCAAAAAATTTCAATCGAATTTCGTAGCCCGATTTTCGGGTATACTTTACTCTTGAAAGTCGGGCTATTCACTATTTCTTTACTTTTATTTTTGAATAACCAACTCAAGACAAGTCAACTTTATTTAATATTTACTTTACCGTGAACGAACCAGAAAAAAAACACACCATTATTTATGATACAACCCTTCGAGATGGTTCTCAGGCTGAGGGCGTTTCTTTTACCGTTACCGCAAAACTGCGAGTCGCTGAAAAACTCGATCAATTCGGTATCGATTACATCGAAGGAGGATGGCCAGGGAGCAACCCAAGGGATATGGCTTTTTTCGAAAAAGCAACTGAACTCAATCTAACTCATGCTAAAATTGCTGCTTTTGGTTCCACGAGAAGAGCGTCCTCCCCTGTGGAAGAGGATCCACAAATTAAACTCCTTTTAGATGCCAATACTCCAGTTGTTACTATTTTCGGAAAATCATGGCTTTTACATGTAACTGATGTGCTGCGCACTACTCCGGAAGAAAACCTAGCCATGATTGAAGACTCAGTTCGCTACCTTAAAGCACAAGGTAAAGAAGTGGTGTATGATGCCGAGCATTTCTTTGACGGTTACTTAAGTAATCCAGAATATGCCTTATCAACACTGGCTGCTGCAGAAAAAGGGGGCGCTGATTTTTTAGTACTTTGCGAAACTAATGGAGGTAAGCTCGTACCACAAGTGAAGGAAATAACCGAAACTGTAGTGAAGAAATTTCCCAATACAAAAATAGGAATGCATTGCCATAACGATGCTGGAGTTGGAGTTGCCGTCAGTTTAACCGGGATTGAGGTCGGTGCAAAAATGGTACAAGGAACTATGAATGGATACGGGGAAAGAAATGGAAATGCAAACCTGACCACCATTATTCCCAATCTTGAATTGAAGATGGGGCATACCACAAATTGCAGCGACCACCTTTCGAAACTCCGCGACCTTTCTTTCTTTATTGATGATTCAACCAACCTGAGACCTGACATTCGTGCCCCCTATGTAGGTGCTGCCTCCTTTGCCCATAAAGGAGGCGTGCATGCGGATGCCGCCTCTAAGTCCAATCGAAGTTACGAGCACATTGACCCTGCTTTAGTTGGAAACCGTACCCGAGTTTTAGTATCAGATATGTCCGGACGGAGTAGCATCATGATGAAGGCAAAGGAAATGGGGATGGAAGTTGATGGTCGATCGCCCGAAATGAAATCATTCCTTGAAGAATTAAAAAGGTTGGAATTCCAAGGGTATGAATTTGAAGCGGCAGATGCTTCCTTTGATTTATTACTGAAGCGTTTTCTAAGAGGTGAAGATTCTGCATTTAAAGTTCTGCGTTATCATGTCGGAGTTTCGAGCGATGGAAGCGAAGAGGAATCCAAATCGGAAGCAACTGTTAAACTGATGGTTAAAGATGAAATTCGACATACAGTTGCCGAAGGAAACGGACCGATTTCGGCTTTAGATCATGCCCTTAGGAATGCCCTAGAAAAAGACTTTCCGTTCATCCAGGAAGTTCGCTTAATTGATTTTAAAGTTAGAATCCTAGAGAGTAATCTTGGAACAGATGCAATTACTCGAGTCCATGTAGAATCCACTGACGGGAACAAAACTTGGGGGACAGTTGGCGTAAGTGATAATGTAATTACCGCAAGTTGGGAAGCACTGGTAGATTCAGTCTCATATAAAATTCAATTTGCATCCTAGGTAAATTCATGCACGCGGACACGCGGTCCGGTGGGTCTCCATATTTTTGGATTTGTTGATCTAAAACATACATTCGTAGGGATGCCTAGATTAGCAGCTAAATGAGAGGGTCCCGAATCATTTCCCCAAAATTGGGCCACTCCTTTCAACAGAATTTCTCTATATCTCTCTATCGAACTGGGTACTATCATTTGAATTCTATCGGAATTACAAAATGTTTCATTCTTAAATAATTCTAAGGCGTCGCGATCTGCTTCTCCGAAAGAAAAAACCACCTTGTTTTCTTGATTATTGTGCAACCAATCATCCGATAACTTTTTATAAAATGAAAAAGGAATATTTTTAGTTTTTGACCCACTACCTGAATGGATCCAAAGGGTCGAGTTTTGCGCCCAATGATCGCCCAGGTAGGGCGTAGTCATAAAAGAATCCGGGCTATTGATGCTCAATGCATTAAAAATAGATTCAATGATATGAGGTGGAAATATAGGCTTTGCCGGTAAAATAAAAATGTCTTGGACATGATATCTTTTAAGTTCAGCAATCCACTCCTCATCTTTCCAAAATGTAAAGATATCTGAATTTCGTAAACGGTTGCCAAACTGAGATATTCCGAGATCTAATTCAAAAAATTCGGTATTCTTCTTTTCCGATTCAATCAAACAGAAATAAGAAGGTTTTGTGAGAACGAAAACTTCATCATAGGAACTTTGTATGTAGTTAAGTAATGGAAGGCTTAAGATAAAATCCCCTAACCCACCGCCTCGGATAAGAACAGCACGGCACTTTTTTTTCTCTGGTAAAGAGAGTTTTGTTTCAAAATTCAAGAACCGCTTTAATCAAGATGCTCTTCAATAAAAGCTCTGATTGCTTCTGGATCAGCATCCACAAAATATTTTTTACTCTTTTTTCCACTCAATTCTTCCAGGGTTGTTGAGGTGGGAGTAGGTAGTGATGCTTTTTGATAAACACTGGGAAACTTGGCAGGGTGTGCGGTGGCAAGAATGAGGTATTTTTCAGACGAATCTAGATCTTTAAAAGCACAGGCAGTATGCGGGTCCACCAGGTAGCCATATTCGTCCATTACCTGCTTAATAATTTGTGGTAGTTCTTCATCACAAACTGAAGAACTCGTGAAACCATCCACTTTGAAATGCTCGAAAGAATATTTTCCTTTTTCACTAAAGGTTGCCATTACTTGACGAAGTTTTTTTGAATCTCCTCCAAGAATAAAATAAAGCAGCCTTTCAAAATTAGAAGCCACTTGAATATCCATTGAAGGTGCTAGACTTGGAGAAACATTCTCGAGCGAATATTCACCAGATTGAAAGAGGCGATGTAAGACATCATTCTGATTTGTTGCCACGCGAAACCCTTTTATGGGCAAGCCCATTTTGGTTAGCAGCCAACCAGCAAAAACATTCCCAAAATTTCCTGTTGGAACTACAAATGTTGTATTCTCACGTTCGTGCTTTTCTAACTGTAGCCAAGCGAAAAGATAATACACGGATTGGGCAAGTATCCGGGCGAGATTAATTGAATTAACCGCAGAAAGCCCGACTTTATTCTTAAATTCAAGATCTGAAAAAATCTCTTTAATTGCTCGTTGAGCATCATCAAAAGTTCCTTCTATTGCCAATGGATAAACATTATCTGCCTCCGTACAGGTCATCTGTCTTTCCTGTAAAGGGGAAACTTTTCCGTCCGGAAATAAAATAAAAACCGTTACTCCTTTTTTCCCCAAAAGTCCGGCAATCGCAGCCGCTCCAGTATCTCCAGAAGTGGCACCTAGTATCGTTAAAGGTTTTCCATTTTTTTTAATTTGTTCTTCATAAATATTTCCAAGGAGTTGAAGAGCAAAGTCCTTAAATGCTAAAGTGGGTCCATGAAAAAGCTCTAGGATTTTTAAATTCTTTTTCAATGAAACAATGGGAGCAATCTCCTGATGAGAAAAACGAGAATAGGAATCCTTCACTAATTCCCGCAAATTATTTTCTTCTATATCGGAAGCAAATAAACGAAAAAAAGAAAAACATAAATCTGGATAACTCATGTTCTCCCAATCCGAAAGATAAGAAGTAATATCAGGAAATTCGTCCGGTAAGTAGAGACCTCCATCTGGAGCTAATCCCTGAGCTACTGCTTCTGAAAAGCTTACCGAACCCGCCTGCCCTCGGGTACTGACGAATCTCATTAAATAAACTCTCCTACTTTCCTAAATCAAATGCCTGATGAGCAACCCTCGTTGCATCATCTCCATTATCAGGATTAACCGCGACTGAAATCTTGATTTCAGAAGTGCTAATCATCAACATATTAATTCCTGCATTGGCAAGTGCTTCAAAGAATTTAGAGGCTACACCAGAATGGGAACGCATTCCCACGCCGACAACAGAAACTTTAGCAATATTTGTACTTTTTCCAAGTTTACCAGCGGACTGGTCCAGGAAATGAGCCTTTAGGGCTTTTTCTGCCCGGAAGGCGTCTTCAGTAGGAACTGTAAAGGTAAGGTTTGCCTTTCCATTACGAGCAACATTCTGAACAATCATGTCTACCACCACATCGGTTTCGGACATAATCTTAAAAATTGCCGCGGCTGCACCCGGTCGGTCAGGCAATTCGGTAATACTTAATCTTACTTGATTTTTATCAATGGCTACACCACTAACTAGTGTATCCTCGAGGGATTTTACTTTTTTCTTCACGGTCGTTCCTGTTTTGTTGGAAAAGGTTGAGCGAACTTCAAATGGAATGTTATGTTTTTGGGCAAATTCTACTGCCCGTGTTTGCATTACCTTAGAGCCACTGCTTGCTAATTCAAGCATCTCCTCGTAATTAATGGCCGGCATTTTGCATGCATTCGGGACGATACGAGGATCTGCGGTGTAGACTCCTTCCACATCGGTAAAAATTTGACAACTTTTGGCACGTAATGCACCGGCAAGGGCAATTGCACTTAGATCAGATCCGCCCCGTCCAAAAGTAGTAACATCTCCATGATCGCTCACTCCCTGAAAGCCTGCCACTACCACTACATTACCCGCCCGTAATTGCTTACGAATATCCCCCCCTCTTACTTCTCGAATACGGGATTTAGTATGGATTCCTTCCGTAATAATTTCTGCCTGCCATCCAGTCCGGGAAACCGCCGGCACCTTTAAGGCATGGAGTGCAAGAGTCATCAGGGCAATGGTTTCTTGTTCACCGCAAGTCATTAAAACATCCATCTCTCTTTCAGTCGGGTTTTTTAAAATTGCACTTGCCCGTTCAATTAACTGATTGGTTACGCCAGCTCGGGCAGAGACCACCACCACCACTTGATTACCTTCAGTTAATGTGCGTTTAACTCTTTTCGCAACCCGCTTAATGCAGTCAACATCGGCTACCGATGTGCCGCCAAACTTCTGTACAACGATACTCATTTTTCTTCAAAACAATTGGGATCAAACATACGAAATAAAACTGGCTTCTCTTTTACACCATCTAATTGTTCTAACGAATCGATTGCTAATCCAATAGAGTGTTCATTAGTTTGGTGAGTAGTTAAAATAATCGATGCCGATTTAGTTTTCTCGTCTGGAGTCTGAGAAACTGTGGCAAGACTGATTCCATGGACTGCTAAATTTTCAGCCACCTTTGCTAATTTACCGGGACGATCGTCCACACTTAGCCTCAAATAAAAACAACCTGAAATTTCCTGAGAAGGTGCCGGTTTACATTCATCTGGAGTTACATGTAAAAGCTTGGGAGGTAATGCACTGCCCTGCATGCCTTTAACCACATCCACAATATCACTAATTACGGAACCGGCTGTGGGGTCCTGCCCTGCTCCCCTGCCCGTCAGAACAACTGTTCCCACAACTGTTCCTGTCAGACTAATTCCATTAAAAACTCCATCTGTCTGGGCGATAATTTCATTAATCGGAACTAAAGCTGGGTAAACTCCAACGGAAACATAATTTTGCTCGAAGCTTCGGCGAATTACTCCGATTAATTTTATCTTACAATTTAGATCCCGGGCAGCGGCTAAATCTTCATTTGAAATTCTACGAATTCCCTCCACCGTAGTGTCTTTTAAATCAATCCACATCCCATGGGCAAGGTAGCCAAGGATAACCGCTTTATGGGCTGCATCAACCCCATCTAAGTCTAAAGCTTCATCCGCTTCCACATAGCCTAACTCACGGGCATCTCCCAGTACATCATCAAAGGTGGCTCCTTCATTTTCCATTCGAGTCAGGATATAATTAGAGGTGCCGTTCATTATTCCGTAAATCAACGGAAATTCATTCGCGACCAAGCTTTCACGAAGAACTTTAATGATCGGAATTCCACCGGCAACACTGGCCTCAAAAGCATAACGAACACCAGCATTTTCTGCCGCTTTAAATAATTCATCACCATGATCACAAATTAATGCTTTGTTGGCAGTTATTACTGATTTCCCCATGCTAAAGGCTCGGAGGGTCAACTTTTTTGCTTCTTCAATTCCTCCTATTAGTTCGCAAACAATATCAATATCAGGATCTTCAACAATCGAAAGTGAATCTGTGGTTATGCATGTAGGATCTATTGCGAACGCTCTTTTTTTTGATAACGAACGAACAGAAGCACGGGTCGGAATGAGTTGGACTCCAAGAATTCTCTCCCATGCCTTTTCGTTTTCTACTAAATGCTTCCATGTTCCCTGTCCCACAGTACCGAAACCAAGAATACCAACTCGTAAGACTTTTTTTTCATTCATAACAAACTTAGTAGAAATAGTTTTAAATTTTATTTTTTTTCTGAAAACGATTTTCAGTTCCTTCACGAAGACGGATGATATTCGAACGGTGTCTCCATACAATCCAAGCCATTATTATAAAAGCCAACGTAACCATTCCCATTACACCGGAAGAGTCTTCGTTAGACCAAGCAATTACAATCGCACAGACTGGAAGACTTACCCCAAAACCAATTGAAGCAAGTGCAACGTAGCGGGTTGAAAAAAAGATAATGACCCATGTAACCAACCCTAAGAATAAACAACCTGGCATCACCCCAAGTAATCCTCCCATTGTGGAAGCAACTCCTTTTCCTCCGCGAAAGCGAGTAAATATGGGATAGGTATGCCCAGGACGGCACCGGGCAATCCCCATAATCCAAGAGTCGAATCTCCGGAAAAAGAAATCCATGGAAAAAGAAACCATGTGGTGGCGATCAATCCCTTCATGAAATCCATAAAAAATACAAAATATCCCGCCGGTTTACTTACACTTCTTAGTACATTAGTTGCCCCTGGATTACCACTCCCCACGGAGAAAATGTCTACCCCATACCGCTTGGCAACCAAGACTCCAAATGGAATTGAACCCAAGATATAGCCGACTAAGGCAACTCCAACAGTTTCAACTGAAAGCATATTTAAAATAAAAAAGGATCAAGGTATTCGAGCTAACCTTGTCGGGAAATTCTTGCCTCTCTGATATCAGAATCTGCCTCCAGTATGCGAAGCACACCTTCATCCGGTTCCTCATCAAGTTCGCAAATTGTTAATGCAAGTTCGCCACAATCCGCTCGACTCAACGACATATTGGCAATGTTAACACCTCGATCGCCCAAAATTGTTCCCAATTTTCCTACAATTCCAGGTTTATCAACATTTCGAACAACTAATAAAAGGTCAACTGGACGAACTTCAATAGCTTGCTGGTCAACCTCCACGATCCGAGGATCATTTGCTTTGCCAAGAAGTGTTCCTTTCACAGATCTTTCTGTTCCATCACTTGAAACAGTTTTCACCTCAATTAATTCGTTATAATCAACCACCGATGAGGATTTTGTAACTTCTAGCTTTATTCCTAAAGCCTTAATCTTGTGAGGTGCATTCACATCATTGATTCCCTCATCTCCGGCAAGCCCAGCAAGCCAGCCCTTTTGAACAGCCCGGGTTAAAGGAACCGCGTCAAAATCAACAATTCCTCCCCAAAAAGTAATATGAATTGAAGAAATATTTTCCTGTGCTGATTGACGCGCAAAACTTCCTAATCGATGACAAAGGTCAAGATATGGGCTTAATGTAATTAAGTCTTTTGGATCAATCGAGGGCATATTAATCGCATTTCTAATACGACCTCCTTGCAAAACCTCCGCAATTGCTTCCGCAATTTCAACCCCAACACTTTCCTGTGCCTCGGCAGTGGATGCACCTAAGTGGGGAGTTAAATTTAAATTCTCAATACCGCGAAACTCATGATCCTCTGGAAGCGGTTCCTGTTCGTAAACATCTAATCCTGCAACTGCCACTTTTCCACTTTTTAAAGCTCCTGCGAGTGCACTCTCTTTGATAATACCACCCCGAGCACAATTAAAAATTCGTACTCCATCCTTCATTTGAGAAAAGGCAACCTCATCCACCATATCCTTGGTGTCTTTCGTCAGAGGCATATGGACGGTTATATAATCCGCTCGGATAAAAGCATCTTCTAGTTCAACTTTTTCTACTTCAAGTTCGTTCGCTCGCTCTTCGGTCAAATAAGGATCATAGGCAATTACATTCATCTCAAATGCCTTCGCTCTTTTTGCAACTTCAACCCCGATTCGACCCAATCCAAGAACCGCTAAAGTTTTGAATCTTAATTCGCCACCCTTTAACTGCTTCCTTTCCCATAATCCCTCTTTCATACTCGTTACACCACGAACAATTGGACGGGTGCTGCAGAGCATGTGTGTAAAAGTCAATTCTGCGGTAGCAATCGTGTTACCACCAGGCGTATTCATTACAATAACTCCCGCCTCGGTAGCTGCTTCGATATTAATATTGTCCACTCCCACTCCGGCACGCCCGACCGCTTTCAATTTGGTTGCACCAGTAATTACTTCGGGAGTTATCTTGGTATCACTCCTGACAATAATTGCAGAAACATCCTTGGAAATCTCTAGCAATTTTTCTGGAGATGATCCGTAGGCTTCAACTACTTCAAAACCATCCTGCTTTTGCAAAAACTCCACACCTAATGGGGAGATACGGTCCGCGACAAGAATTTTCATTGTAACAATGTAAAAAGGTCTAAATATGCCCAAAACTACTACAATTGCAATGAGGAAAGAAATTTCTTAATTTTTACTTTCCGAAGCCATCTTCAATTGGCATGATGGACGGTAATTATGTTTGAATCATTAACTGAAAAATTAAGCCATACCCTACGAAACTTGAGGGGCGTTGGAAAACTTTCTGAAGATAATATCAGTGAAGCATTAGGAGAAGTGAGAAAAGCTCTTCTTTCGGCTGATGTTCATTTTAGAACTGCACGAGAGTTTGTAGAAGAAGTAAAGCAAGCCTGCCTGGGTCAGGAGGTACTGAAGTCAGTCTCTCCTGGGCAACAGGTCGTCAAGATAATCAATGACGAGCTTGTTAAATTACTCGGTGAAGGATCCACGCAGTTAAAAGAGGATAAACCTCTTCGGGTAATGATGGTAGGTTTACATGGTGCGGGTAAAACCACCACTTCAGCTAAATTAGCTAAAAGATTGGCAAAGGACGGGCGTAAACCAATGCTTGTAGCCTGTGATATTTATAGACCCGCTGCAATTGACCAATTAGAAATCCTTTCAAAAAACGAAAATTTTCCATGCTATCTAGACCGAACTAGTAAAAATGTTCCCAATATTGCAAGAAATGGCTGGGAGGAGTCGAAGAAAAATGGGTCCGATCTAGTCATATTTGATACGGCAGGCAGATTGCAAATCGATGACGAGCTCGTTCAGGAGTTAGAAGATTTAAAAAAACAAATCAATCCCCACGAAATTCTCCTCGTTGCTGATGCCGCTCTTGGACAGGAAGCAGTCAATGTTGCTAAGACTTTTCATGAACGGTTGGATCTTACTGGTATAATTCTTACCAAAATGGACGGTGACGCCCGCGGGGGTGCCGCACTTTCCATGAAAAAAGTAACTGGTGCTCCGATTAAATTCATGGGGGTTGGCGAAAAAATTGATGAATTTGAAGTTTTTCATCCGGATCGGCTGGCTTCCCGAATCTTAGGTATGGGGGATGTTGTATCTCTTGTCGAAAAGGCACAGGAACACCTCGATGAAGAAGAATCAATGCGCATGGCGGAGAAAATGCTTAAGGCGGAATTCGACTTTGACGATTTTCTTTCTCAAATGAGGCAAATGAAAAAAATGGGATCAATGGGGTCAATTGCGAAGATGCTTCCAGGAATGGGAAATATTCAAGTAGGAGACAAAGAAGAGAAATCCCTGGCACGACACGAAGCCATAATTTTATCGATGACCAAAGAAGAACGACGAGTTCCAAGGATTATAGCCGGTTCGAGGCGCAAAAGAATTGCAGATGGTTCAGGCGTTCAAATTCGGGATGTGAATCAACTCATTAAGCAATTCTCACAAATGCAAAAAATGATGAAGAAAATGAAGGGTGGAAAAATGAAAAAAATGATGAGTGCTCTTGGTGGCGGAGGTGGTATGCCAGATATGAATGACATGGACCCCAACCAACTCGCAAAACTAGCCAAGCAATTTAAATAGAGGCCATTTTCGAAAGTTAAGTATCAATGGATCCTTGAACTCTCATCATAAAACCATTGAGAGCATCCTTTATGGAAATACCTTCATTTCTGACAGCCTTATGTACTTCTAGAGCACCATACAGATTAGAAAGACATTCACCAAGTACATCTAATTCCTCGTCTTTTAAGCCTACGAACTCAGTGATGTGTTCTACGACTTCAATTGTTTCAAGAATATAATCTTCATCATTTTCCTCGATGAATTTTCCTATGTGTTTAATCAGAGGTAGCTTCATCAATAAAAGAAAGTAATAATTCTGATTTGTTTGTCTGAAGTTG
>JGI20157J14317_10003943_pt1 | contig 11654 bp, 5 predicted proteins | sample COG_07_FD_14317 | JGI IMG/M metagenome (IMG submission 14317)
GTTCTTAGTTACTGCATCTTGTGGGTTTGTAGGATCAGCTACATTCTTAATCTTAGCTAAATCAGCGTCAAAGCTCCCATCAACAGGGTCTTTGGTCATTACATTCTTACCACTACCCTCTTCAATCTCTTCACTAAGATAAAGGTTGTGAAGGTAAGCACGGTCTAGTTCTACCTCAGTAAGTACACTTCCATTCTCAAAGTCTACAAGAGCTATATCAGAAGCACTATCTCTTTTGATCCTTATCCTGTCTCCAGTTGCTGGAGCAGTAACAAATATTATAGCAGCAGAAGGAGAAGTTTGGATTGTGTAGTGAGTAGTAACTGTTTGATCTACAAATTTACCACCAGCTAAAGCCACTGTATCAAGTTGTACTACAACGTGTGTGTCATCGAGATAAGGAAAAGGAAAAGCAAAGGAGGTAGTAGTATTATCCCCAGTGTAGTCTACGTATGTATTAGGCATGGTAATCTATTATTAATTTGTTTGTTGTAAAAGTTCAAGCACTTAGTCAGTGAGCACCTCTAAAGCAGGTGACATAACTTTTCTAGGTGCATCCTTACCTTCTATTGATGTTTCTTTTTGAATTTTATTTATTAACTTATATTGTTCTTTCAATAAGGGTGTCTCTTTTATTAGTTTTCCTAAAGCTGTCTTTCTTATTTTACCTAGTTCTGCTTCTATTGAAAGCTTTCTGAGGTCTTTTATTGGAGAACCTTTAGGCACATTACCTAGTCTTTGTATCTTCGGGTGGTTATATAATTTTATTATTGCATCTTCAGGTTTTAGTTCTGAATAAATTTGCTGCCATCTATCATATAAATTTTGCTCTAAACCAAACCCATAATCTTTACTGACTTTAAGTTTTCTTAAATCTAAACCAGGAACACCGTCTGTAGGTCTACTAAAACTAAAACGACCATTTAGTTCAGCTATAATACGCTTTGCCTCATCTTGTTTAGTAAACATTTTATCTCCTACCTTTAAAGCCCTACCTTCTTTTACATCCTTTTTTGTGGCTTTTTCAGTTTTTAATTCACTTACTCTTAAAGGACTTAAATAGTTTATAGCGTTACCAATTGAATTATAAGGAGAGGAAGGTTTAGGTATACCTAAAACATCTCTCTTAGGAGATAGTTCTCTACGAGTACTGCCTAAAGCCATTTTTAATTGATCCATCGGACCGTTTATTTCCCTCAAGTAAGGATCATTTAAAGCTGCTGATCCCCTAACAAGGGAGGGAACTGCCAATCTGTTTATAGATGACATAATAGTATTAATACCGCTCTTGCCTCCTTCTTCCCATTTACCTTTAAAAATACCATCGTTAAATTCACTGATGTTTTTTAAATAAGTCTTATCACTTATTAAAGCTGATAAAGCTAGTTGTGCTGTACTTGTTAGTTTGCCTAACCAATCATCAGGCATTGAGTTATCTTCATGTGCTCTAAGGGCGGTAGCAGCAACTCCATACACATCCGCTATAGCACCTAACCTAGCCATTGGCATGTATTTATCCCCAAGTTGGTCCCCGTTACTTATACCTGTGTCCCAAAATCTTTTAGTAGCAGAAATATTTAAAGCATTAGGTTGCCATCCTGTATCCTTCTTATTTTGCAGTTCTTTATAATCTTGTGGTCCTTGACCTGTGAATAGTTGTTGATCGGCTAGATATAAAGCTGATGCCCAAAGACCTGCTCCTACTATCTGCCTTCCTCTAGCTTGTGCTCTTATTGAGGGGTTTTCGCTTTGTAGTTCATCTATTGTTCTTTTAAATGTAACTTTATTAACACCTGGTAAGAGAGCTAAACTCGAAGTTGTCCCCCCTAACTCCATGAACATATTTGTAGGAGTTTTTAAGAAAAGCTGTACTAATTCAAGCACTGAACTTTTTTGTCTCAGCTCGCCTACCCATTTAGCACCTGCCTCTAAAACTCCATATTCAGAACTTAAATCTCTTTGAAATGTTATTTTATCTCCGAAATCTTGTACATACTCTAACTCGCTTGATAATTTATTATTCCAATTATCCTTAACATATTGAGCCATGAACTCTTTAGCTTCTTTTGGTTCTAAATCCTGTTCTCTAGCTTTAGTTACAGCTTCTAATTCTACATCTCTTTTGGTCTTATATCTCTTTCCATCTACAAAATACCTAGACATCTTAGCGTTCATAAAGTCGTTGATACCTTCTACAGGAGCTTCCCCTTTTTTAACTAGTTGCTTATACTCTTCAGCCAACATTGCACGTGCTTGTGCTTTTCCAAACAAATGTCTATAAAACTCATCTTGAAAAACTAAACCTTTAGGACCAAAATTAAGCATCTCTCCTACATTCTCTACTGTCTCCCCTATCGGTCCTTTTAGACCTGTAGCTTCCATTGCAAAAGCCTTTTCCCCTATTTTTTCATAATGAGTATTGAGGGATATAGAACCTTGGGAGTGTTTAGATGCTAGTACAGCAGAGTCCCATGCATCTTGAATACCGTGTAATAAATATTTACTTGTCCTTAAAGCCATTCTAGTTTGTTTTAAGTCTCCTGTAGCTAGTCCACCTACTCCTTGATTAAATAAAGAATACAAAGACATCATAGCATTACCACTCGCAGCAGCTGCTTGAGTAGGAGGAGCACTTAAAACACTATCATAAACTAACTCTTTAGCTACTCTACCAAACTTTTCTCCTGTTGATCTTTTACTTATTTCAAGTAACCTACCTAATTTAGCAGGGTCTTTTATAAGCCTTAACTCAGATAAAAACCCTTTCATAGCTTTTAATCCTCCTAGCTTTTCTAATTGCTCTTTCAGTTGCCCAGGTTTTAAATCTTTGGAATATTTTATTAAGTCTTCTGCTAAACCTTTTTCTAATTTATCTGCTTTTCTTTCAAGGGTGTTTATGTTTGCTGCAATGTCTTCTTTGAATAATTTTCTGCTTTGCAACAACTTACCAGCTGAGCTGCCTATAGTAGAAGAAGACTCAGCAAACACTTGTAATCTATCTAAATCGCCTAATAAATCATTAACTACTTTTGGATCGTTTAAATCTACATTAGCGTCAAACTTTTTATTCCAATTAGAGAAAGCTGAAAAAGTCATGCTATCAGCTAAAACTGTTTTATAAATAAGGTCTTCAGATTCTCCAGCTATTTGTGTTACGTATGCTGATTCATCTAAGCTAGGGTCTAATTTTTTACGTAACGCAGCAGCTTGTTTTATTAAAGATTCTTTATCTGTCTTTATTCTACCGCTTTTAATTTTATCTGACAGTTGTTCTAAGACAGCAGCCATTGATTTTTGTATCCCATCTTCACCAGTAAAAGCCGCTAGATTAATCGGTATGAGTTCACTCTTTCCTTCTAAGAACATAGACAGGTCATCATCGCTCATTCCCATCCTTTCAATGGCTTCCATCTTTTGCTCTGTTGTCAGCTTCGTAGGTTGCTGAGTAGATAACGGCACAGCCTTTTGAGTGGCAGGTGTTTCAGCAGGTTTAGCTTCAATAGCTGGTTTAGGTGTTGGCTTTTTAAAAGCATCCATAGCCTCTTGGGCATTCTTTAGTTGCCCTTCAAAGACTTCTTTAGCATTCTCGTCTTTACCTATCTTAGCTTTTAATTCAGTCAGCACTTCATCTTGTATGCCTCTCTTCTTAACCGTCTCTCCTAACAAAGCTAATTTAAAAACAGTCTCAGCATTTTGTGTCCCCCCTGCTAACATCCTAAACTCAGAAGCGATAAACCAAGCTTCTTCTCCGTTTATTTGTCTTCTAAACTTTTCTAATTCAACAGCAGAATAAGCATCTTGAGCAGCAGCTAGTTTCCTTTTAAATTCTATAGGAGCATCTACTTCTGTACCTCGCATAGGAAAACCGTCAAACTCTTCTTCAAGTTTTTCTAGTTCTTTTCTAGCTTTTACTTCAACAACATCGAAAGCGTCATCATCTATTTTAGTTAAATTAGGGTCAATAAAAGGAGAACGCTTTAAACCTAAAGGTATATCTTCTTCTACAACAGCTTGAGGTGCTTCTTGTTCTTTAACAGCTACAGTAGGTTCACCTGTTTCTTCTTTAGGTCTAAGTACAGTACCTTCACCTGTCTGTGTTCCTTCTGAAGTTCTTAAACGCTCGGCAATAGCTTGCTCTATTTCTTTTTGTTCCTCTAAAGCTTTTTCTCTTAAACCCTGCAAGTACTCACGGTCATCTAATTTAATTGATTCAATGGATGTTTTTAATTCGTCTTTTTCTTTTAACAATAAAGTTCTTAACTCTCCTGTTACTTGAGGGTCTTTTAAAGTTCTATCAATGGTGTTAAGTCTATTAACGGCATTTAACTCTGCCCCCCTCTTTATTTCATTTAGTGTCTTGTTAGATGCTCCAAGCTTATTAAAATTAACATCACTGTAAGCGGTTGCACCTGCTCCAAAACCTGCCCCGAAACCGCCAGCCCAGCCTATTTGAGTTGGGCTTAACTCTTCAAACTTTATTTTTCCGCTTTGAAGTTCCAGCCCTTGCCTTATAGCTTCTTCTGAAGCACCTAACGCAGCCCCTTCCGCTGTCCCTAAAACCCTCTTGCCTATTTTGCCTAGTTGTGCTCCCTTTTTTATAGTAGCAAATGGTCCTAAAGTACCCACTAAAGTAGTAGCTATACCTTCTTCCTTAGAGTATTCTGCTTCTGGATCACGAACATCTTGTGCCCACGCGTTAAAACCTAAATTACCTAAAGCGTTAAAAGCTATATAGCTTCCTATACCCACAGGACCACCAGCAAGTAAAGGTGCAGTAGCTCCTCCTAAAGTAATTCCTCCCCCTACTTCTATTCCTACAGATTTAAACAATCGTTCAAGTTTATCATCATCATCTTGCTCTATTAAAGGACCTGCTGTAGAGAGTTCACTAGGTGCTCTAGTAGAAGCTGAATCAGCTAAAGATGGTGCTTCTTTTTGTTGTTCAAAAGCTCGTTGATCTTCTAATAGTTCTTTAATTGATTTAGCCATTACTTTATTTTATCTCTGTATGTTTTTAGAAACCTAAGTTGTGCATCTAAACTACCGTCTATCAAATCTATTTTTTCAAATAAAGTGTTTACTTTGTCATCCATTAGAGCAGGGTTTTCGTCCTCAATAGCTTTAATAGTGTTCTCAATACTGTCTAAAGTAATGTCTTCACTTTTACTATCTAGTATATACATTCCTGTCCTTAGCTCAGCTTTCATAATCTCTGTATATTTTTCGTTATACACAGTATATAAAGTTTCGATCTCGCTGTTTATTCTTTCATCAAGTTGCTGCCGAGTTATGTCAGGATTTGACTGTACAATACCGTCTCTATATCTTTTCAATTCGCTTCTCCACCCTCTAGTCCCTTTAATCTTTAAACTTTGTAAAGCGTTGGGGTGAGCGTCATGTCCTGTTATATCCTTTATAGCGTTTGTGGAAGCAGATGCTATTCCTGTAATTTCATTTTTTAAAGTAGTGTCTTTATATTGATTCTCAAATAGTTGTGTGTACTGCTTAACAGAAGCTAGCCCCATTATTTCTTTTTGAAACCTATCGCTATCTCCGTTTAATTTTTGTAATGTTTTAAAATCTTCTTGATCTATTAGACCTTGTTCAGAAGCATCATTTAAGTCAGCTTGAATATCTAATCCTAAGTCTAAATCTGCTTGTAACATACTCCACATTTCTGTGTTTGTTTCAACATCATTATTCGCACTGTTATAAGTTTTTTTAGATAACTCACGCATAGATAGAATAGTTTCTTCAATATCAAAAGAGTTAACGCTTCCTTTTAGACCTTCCTCTCTTAATCTATTAGACCAATCTTTAAGTAACGAATCAGTAATAGTAACACCATCGTTTAAGTTTCTTTGAAACTCAGCTATAAAAGGTTTTGTTATATTATCCTTTTGCGTGTTATACGCTTCCGTGGCTTTCTTTTGAAAGTAAGTAGATTGATTAAGAATTGTAACTTCAAAGTTATCTAAATCATTTTGAAGTTCTGCGTTTATAAATTTAGCTCCTGTATCTTTGTTAACAATCCAAGCTTTAAGTTCGCCTGTTTTTTGTATAGCGGTTGAAATATCTCCTGACTCTACTAAATCCATGATGGCAGGTTTAAACAAATTATCTAAAGCGTATTTATTACTACCTTTAAAATTACCAGCTCCGTCATTTAACCAGGCAGAAAAAGTAGGACTAAATAAATCAACTTTATTATCTTTCCAATCTTCAACAGCGTCTTGCGTAGATTCAATCCAATCAGTTTTACCTCTAGCAATCTCTATGTCCTGTTGAATACGCGTTGCTTGTCCTACATATTCATTAGTGATAGATTCTAAAAGAGGTTGTACTTGTGTCTTAGTATACTCACTGTCAGCTATCTCAGGTCTATTAAAAAATTCAGACACCCTTCCTTGGATATAAGCATTAGGGTCTTCTTGGTTTAAAGCTTCAGGATTAGTTAGTAACTCAGTCCTAAATTGCCTTGCTAAATTTCTCCCTTTGGCTGCCCTAATTCCTAACAAAAAATCAGGATTCGATCTTTCATCTATAATTCCTTGATCTGCTAACTTCCTAAGTTCTCTTTTAGTTTTACCTAACCCAGCTTCTAGTGTAGCTACTGCTTGTTCAGGTTGTTCCGTTAAGAACTGCTTTCCTGCTGCTATAGCTTCCTCTCTTTCGAATTGTCTAATTTGAGAGTACTGAGAAAGGATAGGATTAACCTGTGACAAAGCATCAGCAAGGTCCATCAACTTATTCCTACCTGCTCTACGCTGACCTATTCCATATTGATAGCCAGGAAGATCAACAGGTTGAACTGTAGGTGCTTCACCTAACCCTTGTACTTGTACTCGTTCTGCCATTATCTTCTCCTACCTGTCATTGCTTGTGTATAACTCTGGGATGATGTAGTTCCTGTTGATGATGATCCCATCCTACTACTAATATCTTGACCTGCTGCGTATCCACTAAGTCCACCACTAACAGCTTGTAATCCTGACAATAATAAACTCGGTCTGTTAATAGGTTGACTAAGTCCTAGTATCTCTTGCTGAGAAGCTAATCCAATTTGTTGTAGGCTCATGCCAGTTTGTAGACCATAAAGTTTCTCTTGAGTAGTAACAGCTGCTTGTAACCCTGCTTGTTGTCTAACATAGTCATCCATTAAAGCTTGCACTGAAAGACCTGACACCCCTGCTTCACCTGCTGATACAGTAGCACTAGCAAGTTTTTCTTGAGCTGCTTTAGTTATTTTACCAGTCTCCTGAGCTAGAGCTAATTTCTTCTGTTGAGCTTCTAGTAGCTGAGATGTCCTTTGAAAACCTTCTTTCTTTTGAACTGCTGCTATAGACTGAGCTTGATACGCTGCCTGTGCTTTAGCTTGTTGCCTTTGCCCAGCATAACTCATTAAAGGTGAAGCTATACCTGCTACGGTTGATGCTCCTATAGTACCTAAAGCAACCGCTGACATACCAGCTGCTGCTGACTGTCCTACAATAGCTGTTCCTATAGTTGCTGATATTGGATCACACATATTACTTCCTCTCTATCTTAAATGACTTATAACCAGGGATATTGCAATCCTCAAAACTAGCACCCAACCATTTTAACCATCTCATACTCAGCGTGTTAGCTTCCATAATGTAGTTTGTTAAGTAGTCAAAGTCTCCCATCAAATCATCTATCCACATCTGTGAATCCTTAACAAACTTCTTCTTTATCTTATAAAAATTCCTTGTACCTAGCAACCAGCAAATCCCTATGTTTCCTCTAGGACTGACTCCAAAGCAAGCTAACAATCCGTCTTGATCTGTCTTGACGCTATAGCACTTACTACTTGATTCAAATGATCCGTACACAGCATCTCTAGGGTGGTGCATTAGACCGATACATTCCATCATATCTTCTTCTCGTAAGTCATTATATAACAAAGGAGCGTCTTCAAGTGCTTGTGCTTTCTCTACTTTAACCTCCATAACGTCTACTCCTTGATATAATAGTTGATTCAAACTCAGCAGATAACAGCTTCACTGGTAAAGCACTAGAAGATTTAATTTCGATAGTGGCATCATTAGGTTGAGCTTGTACAGCAAACTTAAAGAATCCAGTCTCAGGTGTGAATTTATTAAGGGTACTGACAGAGGCTAACAAACTTGGGTTGTAAGTGTAAGTGTATTTATCTCTAAATTTAGGTGTAACTTCTACGTTGAAGTGTCCAGTCTCTGAGTACTCAATGCTACCGTTACGAATAGTTTGATAAGTATAATCAGATGCAGATCGTCCACCTCTCTCTGTAGGTTGCTTTAAGTTCTGCTTAGAGAACCTGTATAACATGTCATACTCGTACCCAATGAAGTAATCATACACACTTAAATACTCGTAACCTTGCTCGCTCCACACAGGTGCTGAATCCACTTCTACAGTAGGTTGCCAATAGTTAGTATCTGTTGGGAGTATTGATGCAGAGGATGTATGTCCTTCAACACACTTATACAACTTTTCAAAGTTATAAGCAGTAGATAAAGCCCAAGCAGGAGCAACTATAGTAGTTGTTATCTTCTCCCAATACAATGCCCAATCAGCACCTGTTCCTGGTTCTTTAGCTGCATCTGATGTATGACTTTGAATACATTTATATGTATCACCGTCATTTGTAACATGATTAGAATAGTTAACATAATTAGCTAACTTACCATCAATTAAAATCTCGATGTCATTAACAGAGTGAAGTGTTACTTCTTTCCTTGTTCCGTTCTTAGAGTAAATAGCCATGCCCTCTTTAAACAAGAAGCTATTCCTAAACCTCATATAAGTAACATCAGTGTAATTACTTCCGTCAAAGCTTTGAGGTGTTGTGCTACTTAGCTTAGTATAGTTTATACTTTGTACATAATTAGTACTGCTGGTTTGTATTCTACCGTCTAACAATAAAGCATAGTCTCTATCTGTCTCCGCTAGTCCATTCTCCATTGGTATCTTTTCTAAGTAAGTACCGTCACTATCTGTTGTGATGATATGCAAAGTAGATTCAATAAAGTGAAAACTTCTAACCTCTCTAGTAAAAGTAAAGGACATCCATGAACTCTGTATCTTCTCTCGACCTTGCCAAAAGTACTTATATACAAACAACTTCTTATAATCTTGGTCAGTCTGTACAATAATCATGTTCTCTGATGCACTACCTGCCATCCTGACTATATTAGAAGGGATGTACTTATTGATTTGTTCTGTTATCTCAGCTGCTCCGTAAGTCTCTGTGTTGTTATCAACAGTGTACTCTAACAATCCTTCAAAGCTATTCCTTTTAAAGTTAAAGTATATGTGACTACTAAGTGCTAACGGTCTAATACTTTCTGATACATCGTACTCAGTAACTGGAGAGATAGTAACAGTCTTTGGAGTTAACAAGTCTGCACCTCTTAACACAAACTGTGTCTTAGCAGAGAATAACATTAGCTTCTCTTGGAACGCTTGTGCGTATTTAAGTAAGCTAATCTTAGTGTGTGATATTCCTACATCTATAGGAGCAGAGTCAAGTAACGATTGTGTTGTGGTCCTGAANAAATTAAAGTATTCATCTGCTTCAGAGAACACTACAGAATCATTTGTNAATACTCCTAACCTGTTCTTAAAGAAGAAGATATCATTGATCTTATTACCTTTAAAAGAAGGAAGAGGGTTACTGTTGTCATCTCCTGAATCTCTACCTACCCAATCAACAACTTTTAAAGTAAAGCTTCTTATCTTACCTGTAGTTTGGTCAGGGATTAGTCTAACAGGCATTGTATCTTGGTCTAAAGCGTTATCAATATATTGACTAGCACCTGTAGCAGAACCGTCTTGCGTCCACCCTACTGTTTCTATCCAACTACCTTCCCCGAAGTCTTCGTTATCTTTAGTCTTAAAGCTAACATAGTAATCATCTTGCTCTAGCTCTGCATCTCCTATGACCTTAATCCTAAAACCATTATAACAACTAGCTGGTAAATCTGTAATGCTATCTACTTCTTTATAAATAGCACTTAGTCCTTGATTAGCTAGTCCATCAGTAACTCTTATTTGAAAATCTTTATCTAAAGCGTTCGTTACTTTGATTATACTTCCTTGACGCTCAATAGAAAAAGGAGTACTAGCAATTGTCGTATATATCCAATTAGCTGTGTTAGCAGGGGTTGTTACTCTCGATACATAGTCAGGGTACACTGAGACATCAAGCCATTTTCTACCTGATACGTTAAACTGACTACTGTACATTAGTTCAACTAGAGTAACCTGTAAATCAGCGGATGCTATAACACCTGCCGATGCAAAGTTAGCTCCTATGTGTGTCAAATTAACTCCAGTTATCGTACCGTTGGAATCTATAACAGCTTCTCCTTTTGCAGTCTCTGCTGGACCTGACAACCCTGCTGATTGATTAATAGTTACTTCTACTTTGTAATCAGTTACAGGACTATTAACAGGCTTAAGATAACCCACTCCTCCGTTAGGAGAGCTAATTGAAACTGTACTCATCACATTAACAGTACCTGAAGGAAACCTAGTGTTTAAACAAGTTTCTAAATCTTTAGCGATGTACTCTGTATCTGCGTGTTTTCCAGGGTTTGTTCCTCCAGTATCAGGTCCGCTTATGTAAGTGGAAGGAGATGCTCCTGCTATATGAGTATATTCGTGATGATTCTCTAAACTAGGATCAACAGGAACTAAAGCTCCGTCTATATAAATACTGTACCCTTTTTCGTAGTCTCCTAGTTTAACAAATATTAAAGCTTCCTTTTCTAAAGGTTCTTGTAGCACTGATAGAGCACCTACCGTCTTAGTCTTGTTAACAATAAAGGTAGAGTCTGCTATGGTTAAAGCTGTAAGGTCTTTAAGAGGATTACCAGCAAGAGAAACAGCTACGTAAGTACCAGCGGTAGCATCTTCAATAGTAATAGTCATATCACCAGCACTAATGTTATCTACTGTTAAGTCTCTCGCTTTTAATCCGTTGACAGAGTCATACGTAATAACATATTGATTCTGTTCATCTCTATCTACATAGTGACTAAATAAATTAGAGTTAATATTAGCACCTAATCCAGTATCATAAGAAAACCTAGAGTTAGGTCTTTTAACAAGTCCCTCTACTACAGTTGACCAAGCATTTATCTGCTCATCACACTGTCCAGGGTATCTTAAATTGTCAGGTTGTTGTGATACACCTTGGGCAAGGTTAGGAATACTGGTGTTAAGCAGTGGCATCTTTACCTGTCAATTACTCTTAGTACGCTGTAGTTGTCAAAGATAGTTCTGTCTGCATTCTCAGAGTCACTTTCAATAGCTCTAGCTTTCGCTTCGATCTCATCTCTTAAAGCAAACCCTTCTATCTCTCGACTGCCTAAGAACCTAGCAGCAAAGATGCGAGCTGATTTAACAGCTATGTAATGTCTAAATTGTTCAGGTAGTTCTTCAAACTCTAACTCAAAAGTAATAATAGCTTTTAAGTCTTTAGTCCAAGTATCCCTGTGGTTTTTTCTATCGTATAGCTTAGTACCTCTTTGTACAGGATCAGTGTCCGTGTTTAACTCAGGGTCTAAGTCTACTTTTAAAATGTTTGCAGGTAATGTAATCCGACTTGTAACAGAATCAGGAACAAGTGGGTAATCGTATTCTGTATT
>JGI20157J14317_10003950_pt1 | contig 11641 bp, 9 predicted proteins | sample COG_07_FD_14317 | JGI IMG/M metagenome (IMG submission 14317)
CGACCCCGCAGAAATCAAGCGCCACATCGACCGGGCGTACCGCCGGGAATTGCAGGCGCGCCTCGACGCGATGGTGCCGGAGTGGGAGCAACGCCTCGGCGTGAAAACCACCAAGATTCGCATCCGCGCCATGAAACGCAAGTGGGGGGCATGCCGCACGCGCACCGGCGACGTCGTGTTCAACCTCGAGCTCATCAAGCACCCGCCACGCGCCATCGAATATCTGGTGTTGCACGAACTCGCTCACTTGATCGAGGCATCCCACAACGCACGCTTTCAGGCCATCCTCACCGAGCACATGCCGGATTGGCGAGAAGTAGAAACTGGGCTCAACGGTCGGGTGACAACGCGGGGGTAACCTTGTGTGCGACGCTCTTGAAGAACATCAATCGAGGGGGAACACGGCCACCCGCGCGGCAGGGCAGCCATCGCTTTGAACAATGTAATGGCCTGGGGCAGCAGGAGCATCGTGGCAACCGGTGCAAACTTGAGCACCGGTCATGGAATACCAAGTGGCCGCCGCAAGTGGTCCGNACATGGCTTGCGATGGCTCTACTACAGACGGGTGGTTGCAGGCGGTTGGCGCCAAATCGGTCACGGCATTGATCACCGGTTCTGGTACGATTTGATAGCTTCGCTGCACTTCCACGACGCGGCCATTGTCACCGGTGCGCCTTCCATGCACGTGCACAGTGCCAAAATCGGTCACTGTGATTTCGGGATCCATGACCGTCGCTCCGTTCACATCGATCCAGCCTTCAAACGCCACTGCATCGCCCAATTGATGGGGCAAGGTCAGCGCCGATTCGCCGTCCCATTCAACAGAAGTGGAGGTGGCGTCGGTGCCAACGATGGCCGTTGGATCCGTGGAAAGATCGTGGTACTGGACATTGGCCCACGGAGAAATGCTACCGCTCGGGTTGGGGATGGATCCCAACGACTCGCCTTCCGTCGTGAACATTTGCATGCCATTGAGGCGGTGATAAAAAATGCGGTTGTTGAAAGGGTCGAGGTCGCAAAGACCGCTTTGGATTCCGTCCATGCTGATGGGGTCTTCGGTGTACCATTCGACTTCAGCGGTTTCAGGGTGGATCCGTGCGAGCCGCAATTCCGTTTGGTACAACGGACCATTCCATTGGTATTCTTCGGGCTGAAGCATGTGCAAAGCATAAATACGGTCTTCGACTGGGTGGTACATCGGATGCGTCCACGACTCGAGGGTGTACGAACCGAAAAGGGCAGGCGGGTACTCATTCACGAGCATGTCACCCGTGCTGGTATCCCAAACTTTCAATTTGCCGCCTCCAAACATGAAATACCGATTGCCCAAGGCGTCGAGGTCGCAATTGCCACTCCCGTAAGAAGCGCCATAATCCGGACCATCGCTTACCGTTTCCACGTCTCCGGTTTCAGGGTCAATGGTGATGAGCTGCACGTTGGTGCCATTGCTGTACCAATGGGCGATGGCGTATAGTTTGTCGTCGGTCCAATCGTAGGCGAGGTTGGTGGCAGGCACATCCGCACCCAGCGGATTGTCGATGTACACAGAATGCAGAATCTCCCCCGAGAGAGCGTCGAGCGTTACCAGGCGATACGGATTGGCCAGGATGTAAAAGAATCGCTCCCCGAAGCAGTCCAAATCGGCCACACCGGAAGGGTAACCATCGGACGTGGTGCCGTTGTTTCCAACCATGGCGTAATTCTCGCTGTTCAGATCCGTCANAGCCAAACCCAAGCCAGCGTCATCGTGGTTCAACGACAGCAACACGCCTTGGGCATGCGACGAAAGTGCACTNNACAGGCCCGCAATGCACAGTGCCATGATCACAATCCGCGTCTCTAAAATACTTTTCATCACCTGTTTCATATTCGTCAAGCAATAAATGGGTTTCTGCTGTTCAATTATTTCTTCAAGGTTTCACTCAAACATCTCCCCATCGAACCCATCGAACCCATCGAACCCATCGACCCCATCGACCCCATCGTCCCGATCTTCCTTCGATCTTTTGAACAACACGATTAGATCATGCAGGACGCTCACCACCGTGATCTTCAGCAGAATCAGAGCTGGAGGCAAAAAGATGACCATGGTGCCGAAGGAAAGCCAGGGAAGTACGCCCCAAACACTGTTGTGTTCGCCTAAATTTTTGCCCGTAGCAGCCTCCTCCAAACCCATCATAACGAGGCCAATGACGAGCGGTGAAAACGCGAGCAGCGTCAAGGCGATCAATACGATGAAGATGATGACAATTCGCCGTCTATGCTGGAGGATGAAGGTCTTCTTGAACATGCCTGAATGNAAGGGCTTTTGAATCTAAAGCTACAAATTTAAAGTGGTTTAGCTATAGAGCACAGCGGCCGGAACAATGCCGCGCAGCGAGCAACGGGTTGGCGCTTCGGGCATCTAAATTGAAGGTTCCGATGACCACCGTGCGGGGATCCACCACCATGGATTTGGCATGAAGCCCAAATACCGGCGCATCGTCCAGGCGTTCTTGCCTGGCCGCGGTGATGAGTTGTTTGCGAATTTCGGCGTCCGCTCGGTATTCATAGACCTGGACCCCGCGCGCAAGCAAATCGACCCGGATACGCTGGTAACCGTTGAACGCTTCCAGGCCATCCTCACCGAGCACATGCCGGATTGGCGGGAAGTCGAGGCCATGATCAACGGCCCCCGTTGATGGCAGCTACCTCAGACGGGAGAATATGAATGAGCCCATTTTAACTTCCTCTAGTTTTCTCGATATTGCGTCCATGATGAGGATTACGAATAGAGAAGGAACCGCCGCTCGCATGAGCGCATTCACAGGCATGGCATTGATCTTTGGAGCCCTTGCTCTGATGTCGCACCACAACGGTGTCGCGGAAGAACAAAANAAAGACCGCACAGGAGCTCCCGGCAGCCAGCAACCGTGTTCGGCCTGCCACAATTCGGGCTCCTACGACGTGACGCCTTCCATTTCGGTATATCCGTTTGAAGGAGCCGATACCCCGGTGACTACGTTCGTTCCGTTTACCGAATACTACGTGGTCTTCGAAGTGGATGCCTCGGGCGCACCGGCGGGGTATGGCTTTCAGGCCACAGCCGTATTTGGGAATGGTGATAATGCAGGCACGTTCATCTCCTGCACGGACAATGCACAACTTGAAGATGTGAATGGTCGGCACATTGTGGAGCAGAATGATCTCAGCCCGTCCAATACCTTCGGTTTGTTTTGGGGCGCTCCGGCGGGCGGCGAAGGTCCGGTAACATTTTACGCCAGTATGCTCGCGTCGAACGGAGCCTATGGCAATACCGGCGATTCCTACGCGGGGACTTTGCTCACCTTGGATGAAGCCGTCACAGACATTGAGTGTCCCGATTGCTTGGATTCCGATGAGTCCTTGAATGCCTGGGCGTCGGATGAATTCCTGCACATCGAAAACCGCGAGGCGGTCACCTTGGACGTCTATGCCCTCGACGGGCGATGGGTTCGATCCGAGCAAGTGCCTGCCGGAAAGCACCAACTCGCCCTCAGTGCTTGGGGCAGCCGCGAGCATTGAGCGAGTGGGGCAGCCGTGGGTTGCACATCGTGCACATCTCCGAGACGACAAATGTCAATTCTACAAGTCGGGCCAGCACACCTCGCACATTGCGGGTTTGGGCTGACTGATTTGCTTGTTCACAAGAGGCTATAAATTCCAGCTCCGAGGAGCGCGCCCACAATGGGTCCTGCGACAGGAATCCATGCGTATGACCAGTCACTATCTCGTTTGCCTGATATTGGCAGCACGAAGTGGGCAATGCGCGGCCCCAAATCCCGTGCAGGATTGATGGCATATCCCGTGGGCCCACCCAATCCCATACCAATGCCGGCAACGAGCAATGCCACCGGCAATGCGTCCAACGCTCCGAGCGAACTCGTTGGGGCGGATGCTGCCAATGCCCCAAAGGCAAGCACAAACGTGCCGATGAGCTCCGTCAAAAAATTAGAAAACGAATGGCGAATGGCCGGCGAAGTGCTGAATACGCCGAGCTTGCGATCCGGATCATCGGTGGCTTCAAAGTGCAAACGAAAGGCGGCCCATGTGCCCACGGCCCCGCAAAACGCTCCGGCCATCTGGGCGGCGATGTAACCTGCAAGGAGGCTGCCGTCCAATTGGCCGAATGCGGCGAAACCAATGGAAATAGCAGGATTCAGATGCCCGCTCCCCCCCAATTCAATGGCGGTGTAGACGCCGAGGAAAACAGACAAGCCCCAGCCCCAGGACATCAGTATCCAACCAGCGCCTGATCCTTTTGTCCGCGCCAAATCCAGGTTGGCATTCACACATCCGCCCATCAACATGAGCAAAAAGGTTCCGAAAAATTCACCGAGGTAAGGAGTCATTTTAGGTGCGGTAATGGCATGGCTTTGAGAGGCAAAGATACATTTTGGAATGCAGACCGGACTTGATTTGGCGGCCGGTCATCGTCCCGAAGCGCTCGTCGTAGCTAGGTTCGGTGCGAACGGCTTGAATGTTAACAATTGGTTAATATCGAACTTTGCATGAATCTGAATTTAGTTCAACATTTGCCGCACCAAAGATTTCGGATGCTTCGTCTCTCAGACGCAGAATCGAAACCAGAACTACACAGATGTTAGAACTCTTTACAGTCGTGGGATTTTGCTTGGCAGGATTCTCCGTAATCGCCAATGATAGTGTCCAGACCCTTGGGACTTGGATTGCATCGAACCGAGATAAATTTAAGTGGACCACCCTTTGGGCAGCGGCTTCTGCTGTATTGGTGTTTACGCTGGTATATGGTTGGGTTTCATCAGGAAATGGAGACATTTCATTCGGCCGCTTGACCAAGATTCCTTATCAAGAGCCTCAGTGGTACCATGCAATGGCACCTCTCGCCCTTGTCATGCTCACGCGAAGAGGCATCCCCGTGTCTACTTCCTTCTTGGTGCTCTCTGCATTTGCGAGCACGTTTGTTTTGGAGAAGATGCTGATGAAAAGCATCATGGGATATGGATTGGCTGCGGTAGTGGCTTACGCCTTGTGGTTGCTCATTGCCAAAATAGTGGACGAGAAAGAGGATGTCAGTGATAAATCCAGGAAGGTGTGGCGTGTGATGCAATGGAGTTCCACGGGTTTCTTGTGGTTTACGTGGCTCTCCCACGACGTGGCGAACATCGCGGTCTTTTTGCCTCGCGAACTCTCAGTGATGCAGCTTGTCTTGGTTATTGTGTTTTTCATTGCGGGCTTGGGCTATATTTTCTACCAGCGTGGTGGAAAAATCCAGGAGATCGTCATGGCAAAGCAGAGTACCAAATATGTGCGCTCGGCGACCATGATCGATTTGGTTTATGCATTCTTGTTGCTCTANTTCAAGCAGCTGAACAACATCCCCATGTCCACGACGTGGGTCTTCGTAGGGTTGTTGTGTGGTCGTGAACTCGCCTTGAATACTGGCTTGACCAAGAAGGGCAATTTGAAATCTATTTTCCCCATTGTGGCCAAGGATTTCTTGAAGTTAATCGTCGGCCTCCTAGTAAGTGTATCCATTGTCTTGGCCATTCATTATGGTGAAGACGCAGCGAACGCCGAAAAAGCTGCTCCAGTGAGTACCCAAGAGGCAGGTGCGCCTGCCGAGGCAGAGACATCCGCCGAGGTTCAGGCGATTCCAGCGGACTCGATTGCCAACTGAAAACAAACGGCCTGATCTGTCGATCGCGTTGGACGTCCATGCTCGTGATAGGCAGTAAAGGGTGAGCCAACGGCAGTTACAAGGTTCAAAAGTTCGTGACCTGCAGCGGGAGCAATGCAACATACGCCCAATTGTTGATCCGGGCCATCCGAATCCAAGTGAGCCAGATTTTGCCGAATAGCCTGTTATCCTTTGGTTTTGGCGAAGTTAACATTGCCTTAACCCTAAGTTAATTTAAGGGTCAATTCATCCTCCAAGCGAGGATTCATATTTGCAACGCCAAAACACTCAAAAACTAAAGGCAATATGAAACATTTTTTACTTTCTGCAGCAGCGATGATAGGCCTCCTGGCATCGCCTTTTGAAATCCAAAGCCAAGTGATCATTACCGACGATGGTTCGGGCACTGGTACCACAACCTGGACCAACGACAACACCTATGTTTTGGATGGATTCGTGTTTGTCAATGAGGGTGATGTACTCACCATCGAGGCGGGTACGGTGATCAAAGGAAGTACGGGTTCTGGAGCAGATGCGTCGGCTCTGGTCGTAGCACGCGGAGGTCAGATTGAAGCGAACGGCACAGCAGACGCGCCGATCATTTTCACCTTTGAGTCAGACGCTCTTGACGGTTCCACACCCTTCAATGTTCGTGGCCAGTGGGGTGGCGTCATCCTCTTGGGCAATGCGCAACTCAATTCATCGCCAGGAGAAACACAAATTGAAGGCATTCCAGATACCGAGCCGCGTGGTCGTTATGGAGGAGATAACGATGAGGACAGCAGTGGCACAATGACTTATGTGTCCATCCGACATGGAGGAACGGACATCGGTGCGGGCAACGAAATCAACGGCTTGACCTTGGGTGGTGTAGGAGCTGGTACCACATTGGATTACATCGAAGTCATTTCCAATGCAGATGACGGAGTCGAATTCTTCGGCGGAACAGCATCCATCAAGCACGTCGTCACGGCTTTTTGTGGAGACGATTCATTCGATTATGATGAGGGATGGAGGGGTTACGGACAATTTTGGTGCACGGTGCAAGAAGAAGGCGAGGGAGATCGCGGCGGCGAACACGATGGCGGCACCGATCCAGAAGATGGCTTGCCATACGCGCATCCAGTGATTTACAATGCGACATACATGGGCCGAGGAGTGGATGCTGGGCGACGAGCCTTGACGCTTCGAGACAATGCAGGAGGAGAATACCACAATTCTATTTTCTACAACTGGGGCAAAGGTGTTGACATTGAAAACCTCGCATCAGGAGAAGATTCTTATGCTCGTTTTGAAAACAATGAAATTGCCTTTGCGGGCAACATCTTTGATGGATGCACGGGACTCGGATTGGATGCTACGGCAGCCGACCTGTTTAAAATCACGATGGGATCAGGCTGGGCGAGTTCAGAGGATTCTACCGCTGCTGCGACCGCTTCGGCCGCTGCATTCCAAGCGTCTTTTGCCGCCAACGGCAATGCTGTGGCAGCGTCTGGTTTGAATTACGCAGTCGAAGAAGGATCGGGCCTATTGCAATTGATTCCCAACAGCAATGTTCCGGCGGGCGCGAACCCGACAATGGAATGGTTCGATGACGTGACGTACGCGGGTGCTTTTGACCCTTCCAATGAATGCCCTTGGCTGGTCGGTTGGTCAATGTTGTGGGAGCGTGGATTTTTTGCTTGTCCGACCACTGGCGTGGCTGCGGCAGGGGAGGCGACTGCGTTGAACATTTATCCAAACCCATCGAATGGAAACTTCAGCATTCAATTTGAGACCAGTGTGAACAATGCGGCCATCAGCATTTTCGACCTCAGCGGGAAAAGCATCTACGAGAACCAGTTGAGCATGGTGTCTGGAGAATTGTTGAATGTGAACATGTTGGGTACCTCGCCTGGGCTGTATGTGATCACCATCTCACACGGCGATCGCCAGCAACGCCACAAGCTTATTGTTGAGTAAACCAGGTTTTTTATCACGTTGAAAAGGAGGCATCATATGGTGCCTCCTTCGGTGTTGATAGATGCCTCGAATGGATTGAAAAAATCACGCATTCCTCAGACGATTTGCCTTCTTTGAACCCCTACTTTTGTCGCATGAAAAATTGGATTTTTCTTTTTCTTTTGGGCGCGCTTTTCGCAAAAGCAAATGCCCAAGGCACCATCGCCGGTACGGTCAAAGACAAGGCCAACGGTGATATTTTGCTTGGAGCTACCGTCATTCTGGAGTCGAATAGCACGGGTACGATGAGCGATTTCGATGGCCATTATTCCATTTCAGGATTGGCGCCAGGCACCTACAAGGTGGTTTGTCGTTTCATTGCATATGGTGCGTCCGAACGGGAGGTTGTCGTCAAAGACAATGAAACAACCGAGGTCAACTTTGAACTGGAATCTACCGTTATCGCCATTGACAATGAGGCCGTGGTCGCAGTGAGGCAAAATCGATCCAATGCCGTTTACATGGAGAATGTCAAGAAGAAAGAGACTTCCATGATTGATTACGTCTCGTCTCAAGAAATTAAAAAGAATGGTGATTCAGACGTCAGCAGCGCAATCAAGCGAGTGAGTGGCGTGTATACGATTGGCAACTTTGTGGTGGTTCGGGGGCTGAGTGATCGGTACATACGAACGGCTCTGAACGGAGCGGAGATTCCCTCGTTGGACCCCAAAAGGAGTTCGGTCTCCATGGACATCTTTCCGACCAATCTCGTCGATAATTTAGTGGTCGTAAAGACATTGAATGCGAACCTGCCCTCCAATTACTCAGGGGCATACATCAATGTAATCACGAAAGATTTTCCGGATAGTTTTACGTTGAATTATTCCACGTCAGTGGGATTCAATACGAATGCTTCGTTCAACGAGAACTTCATCACAAGCACAGCAGGCAACACGGAAATTTTTGGGTGGGACAATGGCACGCTTGATATTCCAGGCCTTGTAGATTCGAATCCGATCGCATCGCCGCAGTATTCAAACTATTACGATGCGCTCGTTTTGGCAGGCTTTGGAGACGAACTGAATGAATTGGGTGTCAATTCAACCGAGGACATAGGAACCGGGAGCAACCAGACGTCCATTACGAACATTGTCAATTCGATTGAAGGCATCGATAATTTGAGCCAAGTCAATGATGAATTCATGCCCGCGATTCGTGAGCAGCAGAACCAATTGCTTTCTCAGCAGACCCAGGCATTTGCCAATTCGTGGCAACCCACCGAGCGAGCTCCGTTGCTCAATCTCTCAAAGAGCATCTCGTTTGGAGATGTGACCACGCTGTTTGGGCGCCCATTTGGTTACAACTTTGGTTTGCAGTACAAGGTCAATAGTCGATTTTATGAATCTGGAAATACAGGGAGGTATCTATTGACAGGATTGGAAACAGAAAAGAATGAGTTGGATGTTCAGCGGCAGTTTTCGGATGTGAGGGGCACGCGTTCAGTTTATACATCAGCTCTTTTCAATTTGGGCTACGACCTGAGCCCCACCAGTAAGATTGGCTTCACGTACATGCCCAATATTTCAGGTGTCAACGATGCCCGCTATCAAAACGGAATCAATCCAAGTGATGCGGTAGGCCTTGGGCAGGAGCAGCGACAGCAACGCTATTTGGAGCGTGGAATGAATATTTTTCAATTGCGTGGAGAGCACAAATTGAGCGAAAATGCGAATCACAAAATCACATGGAGCTCCTCCTACACCATCGGAAAGCAGACCACGCCGGATTTGAGGCTTTTCATCAACAGCTTTGAGGATGTGGCTCCAGGATTGTTGTACCTCGATGCTGGCGGCAATGACGTGACTGCAGATGCGTTGGCATTGCTTGCAGATGGAGAAAACCTCAATGAATATTACCCGGGTTATACGGTGGATCAAATTGAATCGGATGAGCTTTCTTACAGCATTCAAGACAATTTGTACCCTTCTCCAACACGGTTTTACAGGAAGATGTATAACACGACATTGGATCTGAAATTCAACTATGAAAAACCAATTGCACGTGACTTAGGCGATGACAACAAAGTCGCATTTGGACTCTCGATGGTCAGGCGCACCCGTGATTATTCGGAGAATCGGTACAGCTTTGTTTCGCAAGGGGTGTCCTACAATGGCAATCCAACCGACTATTTCAGTTCTGATAACATGTCCATCATTCCTGGCACATCATCAGGTGCCACGAATTATATCTATTTGCGTGACGATACCGATATCCAGAACAGCTACGAAGCGAGTCAGTCGGTTCTCGGTGGGTATGCAATGATGAATATTTCCCCCACGGAGAACTTGAAATTGAATGGTGGTATTCGAGTGGAGGCAACCGATATGCTGTTGGAAAGCGACAAATTGAATGATGAAAACCTGCTTCCAGAGCTTGAGCAAAATTTCCGCGGATCATTGAACGTATTGGACGTGTTACCGTCGCTCAATATGACACTCAAACTTGCTGAGCAAGATTTAAAAGTAACCAATTATCGCTTCTCTGCGAGCCAAAGCGTTGCGCGGCCGTTGTTCCGGGAAAAGGCCCCTTTTTCGGTCTTTGATTTTGAAATACAGGAACAACAAACGGGAAATACCGCCCTCAATCGCACCAAGATCCTCAATATTGACAACCGCATCGAAGTGTTTCCAGGTTTGAGGGAGTTGCTTTCGTTGAGTGTGTTCTACAAGCACTTTACGGATCCCATCGAACAGGTGATCATTTCAACTGCGGCCAACACAGAAATTACTTGGAAGAATGTCGAAAGCGCTCAGCTCTATGGAATTGAATTTGAAGCGAAAAAGAACCTCGGCTTTTTGAGCGAAAAACTCAGCGCTTTGAACGCAGCATTCAATGCGACGTACATCCAGAGTGCGACGAGTATTGCGGAGGATGAGTTGCTTGAGATTCGCGCAACCGATCCTGATCATGAGGAAACGCGACCGATGTATGGACAATCTCCCTACATCATCAATGGAATACTGAACTATTCAAATGATTCCATTGGATTCAATGTCAATGCGGGTTTTAACATCAGTGGTCCAAAGCTCGTGTTGATCACCCCTGGAGGGACCCCCGATGTTTACGACCAACCACGTGCTGCGCTGGACATGAGCATGAGCAAGTCCATGGGTGACCGTTTTACGTTGAAGATCAAAGGCCGAAACTTACTGGATCCGAGTTACCGCCAGACGTACACGTTCAAAGGCGAGGAGTATAATTTCCAGAGCTTTAATCTAGGAAGAACGTTCACGCTGGGCGTGACGTACAACTTCGTAGAGGATTAACGAAATCAGAGTTTTAGCTCGACTTCAATTTCCCAATTGGGATCTTCCTTCTTATCGTGAATGAGTTTTATGATGTTCACAGCGATCTCATTGAATTCGGAAGAGGTCAGCACAAATGTGGCTTCTTGAACCAGTTTTCCGTCGTCAAAAGCAACTTCAATAGATGACAGTTCAGCAGCCAAAACCCCATTGTAGAAAACAGAAGTGTTCTCGTAGGTCAGCCCTTCAGTGCTGTAAGAGTTGAGAACATTGATGCCTTTCGGCGAGCAGCTGGCAAGCAGGATTACGAGGCAGAGTGCTGGAAAATTTTTCATAGTGAAAAGTAAAAAAAAACCACCTCGTTGATGTGAAGTGTGAGATATTTCTTTTGACCGCATACGGCTGATAAAAGCGAAAGCACTTGAAGGTTCCGACTTTGAGCGTTTTATTTTCGTCTTATTCCGCTCGCACGAGGATCGCAGTATTGGATGCGGAGGAGGCTTTTTTGAGCAATTACTACACTGGTGAAGGGATCAATGTTCAATTCGGCTATTTGTTCGAAAATAACGTGGAGCCGGCTTTCCGCTACACCTCCATCACTCCAGAAGAAGCGGGTCTGGCCTCTGATCGCGACGCGCAGCGCATGTACACCTTTGGATTGTCCAAGTACGTGGTGGGGCATGCTTTGAAGGTGCAAACCGATCTGAGTTTCATCGAC
>JGI20157J14317_10003955_pt1 | contig 11633 bp, 11 predicted proteins | sample COG_07_FD_14317 | JGI IMG/M metagenome (IMG submission 14317)
ACCCGCTGTCGTTCTCCAACCGAAAGACTACCAACACGCGAGTCTGGCGAGACAACTAGATGAAACTCTTTGGATAGAGCCAGAATTCTCGAACGTGCTTTTGAGTAATTAAGCCTTAGACTTGACAAAGGCCTTGTACCAAGCGTGATATTTTCTTGAACAGTCAGATTATCAGCCAAAGTGAAGTGCTGATGTACCATTCCAACACCTGCATCCAATGCTGCCCTTGAATTCCCTGGTGGTAAAGTTTGTCCAAATACAGAGACCGTGCCGCTGTCAGCGGTATATTGTCCAAACAAGACATTCATTAAAGTAGTTTTGCCAGCACCATTTTCACCAAGTAAGGCAAGAACCTCGCCTTTGTTGATTGAAAAACTGACTGCATCATTTGCAGTCAGTTCTCCAAAACATTTAGTGATAGCGTTCAGGCAAAGTGCCTCAACAGACGATTTTGACATATTAATTTAAGATTAAGAAGGTTCGTCATCATTAATTGTTACAGAAAACGCCCCAGACTTAATCTCCGCCTGTCGCTTAGCAACCAATTTCATAGCAGCTGCAGGCACTTTCCCATCGAATGTCCCCAGCGGTGCTAATTCAGTGCCTCCTTGCTTCATGAAGGAATAAATTCCATAGTCAGCAGCCATGAAGGAACCAGCTTGGACCGCAGAAATTGCTGCGTCCAGTGTTGGCTCAAAATTCCAAATTGCAGACGCTACCACGGTATTGGGGTAGTCTCCTTGCGTATCAATGACATTGCCAATAGCCAATATACCTTTTTCTTGCGCCGCATCAGAAACTCCAAAGCGTTCTGCATACAAGACATCAACTCCATTTTCAATCATCGCGAAGGCCGTTTCTTTTGCTTTGGGCGGATCAAACCAGCTACCAATAAAGCTAACTTGAAACTCAATATTTGGGTTCATTTCACGCGCACCCGCCATAAAGGCATGCATCAATCGATTAACTTCAGGTATTGGAAAACCACCCACCATACCAATGTTTCCTGACTCACTCATGGCTCCAGCGATAATACCCGATAGATAGGACGCATCTTGAATGTAGTTGTCGAAGACAGAGAAATTTTTCAATGATGCATCTTCTTTAAAGCTAGAGCCCATCAAAAATGAAACTCCAGGGTAGTCGCTAGCAACTTCACGCGCCTCCTGCTCTGCTCCAAAAACTTCACCCACAATCAAGGTGTTACCAGCTTCAGCATATTCACGCATTACACGCGCGTAATCTGTATTGCTTACATTCTCAGAGAACGTGTATTCAATGTCACCACGCGCCTCAGCAGTTAGCGCAGCCTTATGTATTCGGCTAACCCACTGTTGTTCAACTGGTACAGTATAAATTCCTGCAACTTTAATTAGGTCCAGCGGCAAAAGCACCGCTCACACTGACAATTAACGAAGTCACGGCAGTTACCGCCATTATATAACGTCTGTTAAAATATTTCATAATAGATCCCCCCTACGGATATGTATTATTAACAGTCAATTTGACCAATCGGTCAAGAAATGAATCTACAAAGAGATTTAATTCTATTTATCACAATAGATTTCGCGTCCTTGGTGGCAAGATTAAATCCCTCACAAAGTAGTTGTCAGCAATAAGGCCGGCCTTACGTTGGGGACTTTGCCGCAAGACTGGAAATTGTTAAACAAAGATCTGTCGCCTTTGACATATCCTGAATTGAAATCCATTCAAGCGGGCCATGAATATTTTGCATACCCGTAAACAAGTTTGGGGTAGGAATGCCCATTTCGGTCAAACGCGAACCGTCGGTACCGCCACGAATTGGAACAGACCTTGGTTGGACACCAAGTTTAAGGGCAGCTTCGCGGGCGATGTTGACTGGAGCCATGTCTGTTTCCAGCCAGTAACGCATATTTCGATATTGTGGGTTAATCTCACAGGTAATAGTCGAGCGCGGTTCAGATACCTGAACAGCGGCACAAACTTGTTTCAGCAATTCTCGTTTTTCATTAAGGCCCTCAAGTTCAAAATCGCGAAGGATGAATTTGAGATTCATCATTGCAGCATCGCCAGTCATATCAGTGCAGTGAATAAACCCTTCACGGTCAGCAGTTGTGTCAGGCGTCATCGTTGCTTGTGGTAAGATTGCAATAATCTTGGAAGCTAACTGAATAGCACTTACCATCTTTCCAGTTGCAAGCCCCGGATGAATCGAAACACCCTTTATTATGACGAGAGCGCCGTCAGCCGAAAAACTTTCATATTCGATCTCACCAACCTCTTGGCCATCAAAAGTATAGGCAAATTCGACTCCAAAGTCCTTAGGCAATTTTGAACTCACGCCACGCCCAATTTCTTCATCAGGGGTAAAAGCAATGCGAATAGGTCCATGTCGCAATTCAGGATTGTTTAACATGTGACGGGCAGCAGTCATAATTATGGCAACCCCTGCCTTATCATCCGCACCCAATAATGTGGTTCCAGAGGCAGTTACGATGTCTTGGCCAACTTTTTCAGCCAAATAAGGATATTCTGTGGGTGATAAAACCAAATCAGGCGTGTCAGGATAGGTGATATCACCACCATTATAACCTCGAATTACCCGGGGCTTAACACCAGTAGCATTGTATTGAGGTGCAGTATCCACATGCGCCAGGAATCCAATGATGGGGGCATCTATGTTACCAGGAATAGTCGCTAACACNACGCCATAGTCAGTNACTGAAACATCTTCAGCACCAATTTCCATTAACTCTTTCTTAAGTAGATCGAGCATATCAAACTGAATTTTGGTACTTGGAGAACTTAAAGAATTCTCATCACTTTGGCTGTCGATGGCAGCATACCGAAGAAACCGATCTTCAAGTTCTTTGTCAAAAGTATTATCCATATTTACTTGCCTCCACCGCGCAGGTGTACAGTTTACCTAATGCCACCTAATTTTAAAACAGATAAAAATTGTCATCTGCAATAACAAAAGAAGATTGCATTGATGAACAAATCCGCTAGGGCTTGGGCTAAATATAATTAAATAAAAATTGGGAACCCTTTATCGATGATTGCCGCGGTTATTTTTGGATTGGTTGCCGCTATTTTATTTGCCTTGGCCGCGCAAACTCAAAAAAAAGCGCTTTCATTTTTAGATGATTTGTCTGGAACATTTATTTCTGTAGCAACAATAGCAGTTGTATTCTGGTTTGTTGCAATCTGGAATCTTCGTTGGGAATTTTGGCTGTCGAAGGCTACCCTATTTTTTGTGATTGCAGGGTTATTATTTCCAGCAATGGGCCAGAGATTTCAAATATTGTCAGTAAAACACGTGGGTCCCACGTTAACATCGGCATTTAATGCCTTTTTGCCAGTATTCGCTGTGGTTCCAGCTGTTCTATTTTTAGGAGAGATTGTTACACCACTTCAAATACTTGGAATTCTTGCACTGATCTCAGGCCTGTTATTAGCCGCATTTGGGCGTGGTATAAGTATGAACAATAAAGCATTTTATTTGCTGCTGCTGCCCATCGGAGCCGCTCTTGCGCGTGCAATATCTCAACCTCTTACAAAAGCGGGCTATAATCTCCTTACAGAACCTCTATTCGCAATGCTTGTTATGGCTTCTGTATCTACGGGTGTTATCGGAGCCATGGTCCTGTCAGTTGGTTCTCCAAGGCGCATTATTTCATTTCATAAAGGGCACGCCTTCTTTGTTTTAAATGGTCTTCTTATCGGCACTGGGATTTTAGCACTTCAAATTTCACTGATCTTTGGGACTGTTTCACTTTCAGCATCACTTATGGTAACTACACCTGTTTGGACATTATTCTTAAGTATATTTGTATTTAAAAATGAAGACCTAAAATGGTGGCATAGCCTTGTAACATTCTTTGTAACAGCTGGTGCGATTATGGTAATCATCGGACAACAATAAACCAAATTTTATTAAATAGATTTTAAATGTTGACAGCAATAGATAGTCAGTTGATGCAAACTTCTGGCACTGCTATTGTGTTGGCACATTCCCCCACATATTAAGCCTTCACAGAGAGGTGAACACTGGTAAGCTTTGATATAAAATGGGATAAACCTTATGCACGCAATATCAATAGTCTCAGTATTACACTCAGTGTCGCGAACAAAATGACCCAACAATCAGCCTCCAAAATCAATCAAACCAAGACTGTTTTACTGATTCACGGCGCAGGAAGTGTCGGGGCGGAGTGGGTGAACTTTAAAAATCAACTTACAGAATCAGGGTTTGAAGTAATAATCCCTACGCTCAGACACCATCAAATTGAGGGAGTAAATCCAAAAATTGGAGACCTCAGTCTCAACGACTACATTTTAGATCTCAAAGATTTGATAGGTAACCTTAACGAAAAACCAATAGTTATTGGACATTCAATGGGGGGATTACTCGCACTTAAGTTATGTGCGTTAAACCTTACTAAGATGGGGATCCTTATAACGCCAGCAGCACCCAAAGGAATAAATGCTATTTCTCTTAGCGTACTAAGAATATTTATTCTCAATATTTTCCGATGGAAATTTTGGAAAAGGCCTGTGCCGCCGAGATATAAATCAGCCAGATATGGAGTTTTGCACGATCTATCTGAAAATCGGGCAAAAGAAGTTTTTGAGTTAAGCAATTCTGCCGAATCTGGCAAAGCCCTCTGTGAAATCGGTTTTCCATTTTTTTTCAAAAATTGCCCTACAGAAATTAACTTTTCAGGGTATTCCTGCAAGACACTTTTAATAGGCTGTGGACGGGATAGGATCACTCCAATATCAATCGCAAGAAAACTGCAGCAACTCATGGGTAAAAACTGCGAATACAAAGAGTTTTCGACCTTTTCACATTACATTATGGAAGGTGAGGAATTTACTCACGTTTTTAATGAATGCGTTAATTGGATCCAGAAAAACCAGCCGCTTAAAGACTGAGAGAAGTAATACTTGGCTAAGTGCATTTAGAGGGGGGTTGTAATGGTTAATGTTGTAGTTGCGGGAGCCGGTATCGTTGGAGTTTCGTCAGCTATTTGGCTACAAAGGGCTGGCCATATTGTAACCTTAGTCGATCGAATGGAAGACCGCACCCGAACAAGTTTTGGTAACGCGGGAGTTTTAGCTGCTGGGGCTTTGATTCCAGTTTCCGTGCCAGGATTGTTAAAAAAAGTACCAAAGATGCTTTTTGACAAAAATGAACCTTTATTCTTGCAATGGGCCCACCTGCCCCGTCTTTTGCCCTTTTTGTTGAAATACTTAAGTTTTGCGCGGATCGATCATGTTCAACACTACGCAAAAAATATGGCCTATCTTTTAGGTGACAGTCACGAACAACATCAGTCTCTTGCCGCAGGTACCGGTGCAGAGGGTTTTATCAGCAATGACGATTATTGTTTTGGCTATGCACTAATGGTAGCTTTATTGCGGACAGCTGGACCCGTGACCTACGCCGCATGCATGGGTTTGTAGTTGAGGAACTTGATGGTGCAACTTACGCTGAACGTGATCCAATGTATTACAATCAATTTGCCAAAGTGGCATGTTATAAAAACCATGGCCGCATCTCAGATCCTGGAGCATATCTAGCCTCCTTGATAACGCATTTTCAGGCAGAAGGTGGACAGGTTATCGCAGCTAGTATTGAAGACATTGATATACATGAGAGCCAGTGCCGAGCACTAATTACTGACCAAGGCAAAATATCTGGTGACCATATAATTTTAGCTATGGGTGCCTGGTCTGGTGGGATAGCAAAAAAACTAGGTATTAAAAAAATTGCGTTGGAGAGTGAACGTGGTTATCACATTGAGCTTCATGAGCCCAATATGATGCCTAAGGCACCGATGATGGTTGCTGCAGGGAAGTTTGTGATTACACCCATGAAAGGGCGCATTCGTTGTGCTGGTGTAGTCGAATTTGCTAGTGCGGATGCGCCAGCAAAAAACGCCCCCATCGCGCTAGTAAAACGCCAGGTTAAAGCACTATTTCCAGAATTAAAGTATGAACATATGACCGAGTGGATGGGCCGCAGACCAGCCACCACTGATAGCTTGCCAGTAATAGGTGCGGCCACAACTTGCGATAACGCGCATATTGCCTTTGGTCATCAACATGTGGGCTTAACGGGGGGTCCAAAAACTGGTCGGTTAATTGCCGATATGGTAAACAAAAAACCTGGTAACGCCGATTTATTAGCGTTTCATCCTGCCCGGTATCAGTAAGTGAGATTTATAATTCAGTGTGGNATCCGTCCTTAACTTAACAGCCATCATTGGTAGCCTTTTTTTAATCTTTTATTAACAAGTAAGTAAAATAAACTTCAGGGCCTGTAATACCATTCATTGCGCCCAAACATAACGAAGAAGTCGGCAGTAGCTCTGCAGATAACGATCTACGAGTATTCAAGAAATTGGGCAGTTCAAACAGTGCGTTTAAACAATTTCAAGCAACAGTTTTGTTGTATTCTTCTTTGTCATCTTAATTGGGTTGCCGCCTGTACTAGGGTCACTCAGGGCANCTACAACAATGCGTTCAATATCTGGCTGATCTACCCCTAATCCAGAGAGCCGGCGCGGAATACCAAGTGATGAGTTAAAATCATCAACAAAACTGCAAAATCCATCAAAGCCATTCGCTATTGAGAGATAATTAGTTGCTTGGGTCATAACATCAGAAATAGCAGGTTTGTTAAACTGTAACACCGCTGGCATGCAGACTGCATTCGTTGTGCCATGGTGCGTGTGATAGATTGCTCCAATTGGGTGTGATAAAGCGTGGATGGCGCCAAGCCCCTTTTGAAATGCCGTGGCCCCCATAATAGCGGCAGACATCATGTGTGCGCGCGCCTCAATATCATTTCCATCAGCATAGGCACGTGGAAGATAATCTTTAACTAGACGCATCCCTTCCAGCGCCATACCTTGCGACATAGGATGATAATGCGGAGAACAAAACGCCTCAACACAATGAGCGAATGCATCAAGACCAGTGCCTGCAGTAATGCTGTTTGGCATCCCAATAGTTAGCTCAGGGTCACAGATTACTATTGTTGGAAGAAGTTTTGGATGAAAAATAATCTTTTTTTGTTCTGTTTCAGAGTTGGTAATGACTGAAGCACGACCAACCTCAGATCCAGTTCCTGCGGTGGTGGGAACAGCCACGATAGGAGCAATTGCAGATGAATCAGCCCGTTTCCACCAGTCCCCAATATCTTCAAAATCCCAAAGTGATCGGGTTTGACCTGCCATGAAGGCAACTAGTTTGCCAAGGTCAAGGCCAGAGCCACCGCCAAAAGCGATAACACCGTCATGGCCACCACTGTTGTAAGCTTCAATACCCGCAGCAGCATTCTTTTCATTTGGGTTGGGATCAACGTCTGAAAACATCGAGCAACCCAAACCTGCAGCTTCAAGAAAATTTAACGTTTTTGAAGTAATGTCCATGCTGGCAAGGCCACGGTCTGTAATCAAAAGCGGTTTTTTTATTCCAGCAGTTGCACAGGCTTCAGGAATTTCAGAAATACGACCAGCGCCAAAGCGAATTGCTGTTGGGTAAGACCAGTTTGCTGTAATGTTCATATTTTACTACTTCTTCATATGATATGATTTAGGACGTGTTAGGTTATGATAACCGATCACTGATAGACCACCTCCGCGCCCAGTATCTTTGCATCCTGTCCAACATAGTCCTGGATCAAGATAATCAGCACGATTCATAAAGACAGTACCAGTTTCTATTTGATCTGCAATTTTTTCTGCACGTATTTGGTCTTGCGTCCAAAGAGATGCGGTCAGCCCAAAATTACTGTCGTTCATTAGTTGGATCGCCTCAAAATCGTTTTTGACAGACATAATTCCCACAACTGGGCCAAAGCTTTCCTCACGCATTATTCGCATATTATGGGTCACATTAGTCAAAATTTGAGGCATTAAATATGCTCCACCATTCTGAGGGAAAATGGCAGGATCAATATGTGCCTTGGCACCCTCATCAATTGCTTCGCTTGTTTGTCTACGTACTTCATCTGCAAACCGCACATGTGCCATTGGCCCGAGTGTGGTTTCGGAATCGAGTGGATTACCAAGCTTATAGCGGCTCACAATTGCCACCGCCTTTTGAACAAACGCCTCGAACAAGCTTTCATGAACATAAATCCGTTCAATGCCACAGCAGCACTGGCCCGAATTGAACATAGCTCCATCAATTAAGGTATCGACTGCGGCATCAAGGTCTGCGTCTTCCATGACATATCCCGGATCTTTACCACCCAGCTCTAATCCGATGCCAGCAAACGTGCCACTGGCTGCAGTCTCAATGGCTTTGCCTCCCTCAACCGAGCCAGTAAAGTTTACATAGTTAAAGGAACGATCCGAAATTAAGTCGGTTGTAGTCTTGTGGTCCAGGAATAAATTTATAAAAACATCTTTAGGGATCCCCGCAGAATGAAACGCAGTGGCCAAGCGCTCCCCCACTAAGAGCGTTTGCGAGGAGTGCTTCAAGATCACTGAATTGCCCGCAATCAGAGCAGGAGCAATTGTATTGATTGCGGTCATATACGGATAATTCCAAGGTGCTACAACAAGAACTACGCCATGAGGGACGCGTTTAATAATACGAAGGAATTCGTTACTATCCTCAACTTGAATGGGTGCCAACGCCTCTTGTGCAATCTCAGCCATATAGCTGGCACGCTCATTGAATCCTCCAAATTCACCACCGTAACGTACTGGACGGCCCATTTGGTGAGCGAGTTCCAATATAACCTCCTGGTTCATAGCTCCAACAGCTGCTACGCCTGCTTGCACGAGTGAGATACGCTCAGACAATGGTCGTCCCGCCCAAGAAACTTGTGCTAATTTTGCGCGTTCAATGGCTATATTGGCCTCAGAGCGCGTTGAAATCTCACGTTCAGCGTAAACAGTTCCATCAATTGGAGAGATACATCGCACATTCATTGGATTACGCCCTTTCAAATCCACGTTTGATTTCCCAATCAGTAACTACACGATCAAATTCTTCTTGTTCCCATTCTGCAGCGCGAACGTAATGATCGACAACGTCTTCCCCCAACGCCTCACGCAGAAAACTTGAATTGCGGAGTTTTTCAGTTGCGGCGCGTAAAGTCTGCGGAATATTTGCAGCCTGTGTATCGTTGTAGACATCACCTGTCGTTGCAGGTGATAAATCCATTTTTTCTTGTATGCCCTTAATTCCAGCAGCTAACATCACTGCCTGTGCTAAATAGGGGTTTAGATCAGAGCCACCAATTCGGCATTCTGCACGCACACCTTCGGTACCCTCTCCACATAAACGAAATCCCGCAGTCCTATTATCTATGGACCAAACGGTTTTTGTGGGCGCAAATGTCCCTTTTGAAAATCGTTTATAGCTATTAATGTTTGGAGCTAAGAAATAGGTATAATCTGGAGCATATTTTATTAAACCAGCCATATAATACTTCATTACTTTAGACATTCCATGTTTTGCTGATTTATCAAAGAACGCTGACGTTCCATTCTTCCATAATGATTGGTGGATATGGCTGGATGAACCTACTCGATCCATATCCCATTTTGGTAAAAAGGTTGCTGCATGGCCATTTTGCCAGGCAATTTCTTTTATGGCATGTTTCGCAATCGAGTGATGATCAGCACAATCCAATGCCGAAGAATATCGAATATTCAGCTCTTCTTGTCCTGCCTCAGCTTCGCCTTTTGTATTTTCAATAGGCAGGCCAGCCTCAAAAAGGTGATTACGAATTGGCCGCATTACACCTTCTTCTTTTGTGGTTTGAAAAATGTGATAATCTTCGTTGTATCCGCTTATTGGTTTTAGGTCTTTGAAACCTGATTTACGAATATAGTCGAAGCTTTCTTCAAACAAAAAGAATTCAAGTTCAGTTGCCATTTTAGCTTCAAAACCTAATTCTCCTAGGCTTGATATTTGCTTTTTTAATACAGCACGCGGCGAATGAGAAACAGCCTTTTTAGTGTGGTGATCAAGTACATCACACAATACTAGTGCAGTAGCCTCCAGCCATGGCACTGGTCTAATTGTAGATAGATCAGGTTTCATGACATAATCACCGTAGCCACTTTGCCAACTTGTTGAAACATATCCATCAGGTGTGGACATTTCGATATCAGTCGCGAGTAAGTAGTTGCAGCAATGGGTCTCTTCGAACGAATATTTAATAAAATTAACACCGTGAAAGCGCTTTCCCATCAAGCGACCCTGCATATCAACAAAACATACGAGAACGGTATCAATTTCTCCAGTTTCGACCATAGCCTTTAAGGCATCAAAGTCACGTGGTTTTGTCATAGTATTACTCCGACAAGTTATGGCCCTTACTAAAACCTTAAATCAATCGAACAACTTGTAACCATGTCATATTGGTATTTGATTTAAGCAGTCAGCATAGCCCTATTTGAATGGCAATTTAAGAGTACTAATCCTTTGGGCTACCTACCAATTGCATAAATATTAGAAACACTGATGATATAATAATTAAAATTGTTGAGATTGCTGCGATGGTTGGATCTATTTGATCTCTCAAAGCTAAAAACATGCTTCGAGTAATGGTCGAGTTATCACCACCGGATACAAACAAAGAAATAATCACCTCATCAAATGACGTTAAAAATGAGATCAAAGCTGCAGATACAATTGAAAATTTGATTTGTGGCAAAGTGATTTCAAAGAACGCACGAAGCCTACTTGCTCCCAGAGAGCGCGCTACCTTTTCTTGGTTCATGTCGTAGTTACTTAAAGCGGAAAGAACGATTATCAAAACTAAGGGCATGGCTATTAAAGAATGGCCTAAAACTAGGCCTAAAATACTATTTACCATTTTAAATTGAACAAAGAAATAAAATAAGCCGATGGCTACTAGTATAACTGGAACCAACATTGGTGAAATCATGATTGGGAATAAGATTCCACGTGTTTTAGCGTTACTATTTACCAATCCATAAGCTGCCATAATGCCCAGTGGTGTTGCCACAAAAATTGTAAGTACTCCAACTTTGATTGAGGTCCACGTTGCCTGAAGCCAATCAATTGAATAAAAATAATTTTCATACCAGCGTGTTGAGTAGGTTTCAGGTGGAAATTCCAAATATTGGCTATCAGAAAATGACATCGGGATAACGACCAAAGATGGCACAATAAGCAAGAACAAAACTACTGCAGAAATAATATATAACCACATTCTATTCTTAAATTTAATTTGTGTTTCAGAGACACTGCCATTCCAAATGCTCATCAGTTAGCTCCTACTACCGACTTGATCAATTGGAACAAGTTTTGAAGCAACAAACAAAATAATCATCGTCACTACTAGAAGCACCACACCAAGTGCGCTGGCTGCTCCCCAGCTATAATACAGCTCTATATTATCAGATATTTTCATAGCCACCATAATCACTTTACCACCACCCAGCAAAGCGGGTGTAACGTAGAAACCCAGACAAAGAACAAAAACAATCAGCAAACCAGCAAAGAGCCCAGGTAAAGACAATGGAAAGAAGACTGTCCAAAAGGCACGCGTTGGGGTCGCTCCAAGGTTTGCAGCAGCTTTCAAGCAGTCTTTATCGATCGTTCGCATATTTGCGTATAGAGGCAAAATTAAGAATGGCAGCATTATATGG
>JGI20157J14317_10003976_pt1 | contig 11586 bp, 10 predicted proteins | sample COG_07_FD_14317 | JGI IMG/M metagenome (IMG submission 14317)
AAAAAGAAATTAATTGTCCATTATGTTCTAATTAAAAAATATATTATAATAATATATGGAGAAAAATATTATAGTATTAAGTTTCATAGTTTTTTTTGTTGTGGGAATATTTATGTATAGCGATATTTTTGGAATATTATATGAAAGAAATATTCATCCATTATTAAATAGTTTTAATAGACCAAATAAATATAAAGAAAAACTTATTGTTTGGACTTATTTAGAAGAACCAAGTTTTTTAAATAAGGATATTGATATAGAATTATTAAATCGACATAAAAATTTTACCACTCTATTCAAGATGTGTTTAAAAATAATGGATAGAAGTATTAATAAAAAATATTATGCATTCCATGTAATTACACCTGAAAATGTTAAAGAATATTTACCAGATTTTCCAATAAAAATGAATGCTGATTCTAAATATCCTTTGAAATTTAGAGTTGATTTATTAGCATCTATGATATTAAGTAAAAACGGGGGACTATTTTTATCACCAGCAACATTGGTTATGAAAAATCTAGATGAAATTTTATATAAACTAACCTTTAATTATGATCTTATTACTTTTGGTGGATCAGTAAATGTTGTAAATAGTTGTGATGACAAATATAATCCTAGTAATTATGTTATAGCTGCGAAAAAAGGTAATAAAGTTATTAATTTATATAAAGAACGCATGTTGAATCATTATAAAACATATAATTTTAAAGAGTCAACTGGTGAAGTAGTTTTTTCAGATGTTTTACATGAATTAAAACCTGAAAAACATTATCATTTTGATTGTAGTTATACTGGATATACAGATGTTAATAATAATTTAATTCCTTTGAAAGAATATTATGGTTTTATGCCCATACAATTTAAAGACAAAAATAGTTTAATATTTATATCATTACCATACGATACTATCCTTGAAAATATTCAATATCAGTGGTTTAATAATTTATCAGAAGATCAATTTTTTAATTCTAAAATACAATTAACAAAAATTATTTATAACCGATTAAATAATTTAAATTTGATTCAAAAAGTAGAATAATTAAAAACCAAATATGGGTATTAAATCACTAACTCCGATTATCAAAAAAACATCACCAGAAAGTATTATTCATGATAATTTATATAAATTATCAGGAAAAAAAGTAGCAGTTGATGCTTCTTTAATAATTTATCAGCAATTATTAAGACACCAAATTCTTAAAAATAAGAAAGGTGAAATTACTAATCATATTACAGGATTATTTTATAAGATAACTAATTATTTATCATTAAATATAGAATTAGTATTTGTATTTGATGGTAAACCACCAGATTTAAAACAAGAATGTATTAATGAAAGAAAGAAAAAAGTTCAAGATGCAAAAGAAAAAATGATTTCATGTGATGATAATGATAAAAAAAATGAATTAGAAAAATCTACTTTGCGTCTCACAAAAGATATGATTGATAATGTAAAGAAATTATTAAATTTAATGGGCGTTTCATATATTCATATGGATGTTGGTGAAGGTGAAGCTATTGCTGCTGAATTATGTAGAATTGGTTATGTAGATTATGTTTTAACAGAAGATATGGATACATTAGTATATGGATGTCCTAATTTAATTAGATCGTGTTTAGATAAATCATTAAAAAGACAAGATATAATATCTATTATTAATTATGAAAAAATGATAGAAGGGTTTAGTATGACAGATGAACAATTTATAAAATTTTGTATCTTATGTGGATGTGATTATTGTTCAAATATTCCGAAAGTTGGAAACACAACTGCATTAAAACTTATTAAACAATATAATACTATTGAAGAAATTGTTGAAAATATTAAAAATAAATATGATATTCCTGATGGATATGTTGAGTTATTTAATAAATCATATGAGATATTTATGATGTATAAGAATAAAATTAATATTGAAGATTTAAATGTTCATAAATCAAATAAAGATATAGGTGGATTGATAAAATTTATGGTAAATGATATAGAAATGAATGAGCTTAGAGTACAAAAAGCAGTAAAAAAATTACAAAATACATTAGGTAATATTTAAAGATATATATATATATATATATATAATATGGAAGCTGGCTTAGCAAAAAACGATAAACAAATTTTTTATAAATATTTAGATAAATGTAACACATATTTTGAATATGGTTCTGGTGGATCCACATATCAAGCATCTATTAGAAATAATATAAAAAATATATATTCAGTTGAAAGTGATATAGAATGGCAAAAAAAACTAAAACAAATAATTACAACCCCTAATATTAATTATATATATAATGAAATGGATACAAAACCAAATAATTGGGGTAATCCAGGTATAAATTCTACTAATATACAAAAAATAAATTATAGTAATCATATGAGAAAATTAAGTAAGGAAGAACAAGATAGTATTGATTTAGTTTTAATTGATGGAAGATTTCGCGTTGCTTGCTGTTTGAAATGTTATGATATAATTAAAGATGATTGTCTAATTGTTTTTGATGATTTTTTATGTAGACCTCACTATCATATAGTATTAGAATATTTTGATATTGTAGAAAAAACGCCCGAAAATGATAATAGAATGGTTATTCTCAAAAAGAAAAAAAATGTAAATATACCAAAAGAACTTATAGAAAAATATGAATTAATTGTTGGTTAAGTTTATATTTATAACCCATAGGTTAACATATAATCTCTTTGTTTCTTTGTATATATAAATATAGCCAAATAATAATATTTTATCATAATACGTAATTATTTTTAAAATATATATATGTCTCATAATTATTTTTTAGTTTTAATGTATTAAAAAAAGTGTTAGTTAATTGTGCGTTTTTAACTCTTGGCTCTATAAAAACTAAAGGAGGATTTAATGCATACAACTCTTTCGCTAAAAATTCCTCATCACTACCGTAATGTTGTAATGTATTTTTAATTTTATAGTTATTTAATAATTCTTTAAAAGAAGGTATACTGTTTTTTTTTATACCAAAAATACCTCCCATTATAAAACCTTGTTTTGGGTAAGGTCTTCGTGGATGAACAATAAAAATATAAAATACTTTATTATCACTATTTATAAAGTTATTTATTGCTAATAAATCATTTTTTTCCAATGATATATCTATATCTCTAAAAAAATATATATCATAATCAAAATCATCATATGCTTCATATCTCCAAAAACAACCCTCCCTATTAACAGATTTATTTTTTTTAACTAATATAACATTGTCACATTTTTTTAAATCATTAATAATAAAGTCAGGAACTGTTTTATCATAATATATTGCAACATTAACCTGGTAGTCTTTAAAAACATTTAACGAATCAATAATATTTTTATATAGGTTATTATATTTTATTGATTGATTATTGTAATAAAATAAAGAAGTTGATATTAGTATTTTAGTCATTTGTATATATATATATATATTAATTTGTTTAAATTAATTTAAAAAATCTACATATATTTATATAATGGAACCTTGGTTAGGAAAAAATGATAAAGAAATGTTTTACAGATATTTAAAAAATACAACTGTTTATTTTGAATATGGTTCAGGTGGAAGTACATACCATGCAAGTATCAGAGAAAATATCAGAACCATTTATTCTGTAGAAAGTGATAGTGAATGGCACAAAAAACTAAACAAATAATTACAAAACCTAGTATTAGATATATATATAATGAAATGAAAACACTACCAAATAATTGGGGTAATCCAGGTATAAATTCTACTAATATACAAAAAATAAATTATAGTAATCATATGAGAAAATTAAGTAAGGAAGAACAAGATAGTATTGATTTAGTTTTAATTGATGGAAGATTTCGCGTTGCTTGCTGTTTGAAATGTTATGATATAATTAAAGATGATTGTCTAATTGTTTTTGATGATTTTTTATGTAGACCTCACTATCATATAGTATTAGAATATTTTGATATTGTAGAAAAAACGCCCGAAAATGATAATAGAATGGTTATTCTCAAAAAGAAAAAAAATGTAAATATACCAAAAGAACTTATAGAAAAATATGAATTAATTAAGGATTAATTTATTTAAAATTTAATTTAACGCAAATACCAATGATATGATATATAATCTAAATTACAATCTGTATCTAGTTTACAGGTGTTTCCCCAATTCAATTTTCTAATTTGTATTTTATCAGGATTATATTTTAACATATAGTTAAAATAAATTTCATATTCTGAAGCACCAGATCCTTTTTTTTCTGTCACTGTTTTTAAAAATATGTTATAAAATAATTCATTATGATTTTTTTCAATTTTAGAAATAAGTTCATCTATATATTTTGTCTCAAATATCATATGATGACAAATACCTGATTTACTTTTATCAATTTTAGTTAAATCTTTATCTAATTTTTCCATATGATGAAAGTATGGTTTATGATATTCTGTGCCATAATTATACAGGCATTTATTATTTTCTACAAAAGTAGTTGGTTTCAAGAAAAATGTATCACTATCAATAACTAAATACTTATCTAAAATATTTGGAATGATTTTACCAGCATATAATTTAAGCAATTGCTGTAAATACCATCCATTTCTCTCTAATTTTCCGTGATGTTCGGCAACGGTATCTATATTAAAAGGGAAAATATTTTCATTAATGGTAATACATCCATCAATTGTTATTGATGGATCATAGCAAATTAAATAAATATTTCTATAACCAATAATATTTTTTTTTGTGTATTTTATTTGCTGTTCAATAACTGATTTATCATTTGGTCCAACTGGTATCACTATATCAAATAAATTTTCAGTAATTAATAATGGTTTTATCAATATATATTGTTTTGTCCCATAATTAAATAAATTGATAGGATAATATTTTTTTAATGGTAATAATGTTGAATTAAGAGGTCTGAAATTATTATGATCAAGAATTTGATTATTTATTTTTTGATGACAGCAATTGCTAATAAGTATGAATTTAAATTTTTTTGATTTGCATAAATAATCCAATAACGCATATATATCTTTATTATTTAAATGTTGTAATACATCTTTAATTATACACAAATCACCCGCTTCTATTTTTCTTCTATCTTCTACAAAATCTAAATGATGAAATTTAAATTTTAATGAGGATGAATATTTGGAGGAATGATAGTCTATCATTTTTTTATATGCATCATAGCCATTATATGATACATCTAAATTAGTATATATTTGTTCCCCACATAAGAAATCCCCGCATCCAAGATCTGTTACCCTTTTAATGTTATTTTCTTTAATGAATTTTTTTAAAAATTCCATATATATGGTATTATTCTTTGGCCAAGAACCATCACCACTACTTCCTTTATAAAATTTATTATTATTATTACCCCATAATTGTGTTTCGTAAATATTTGTAAATTTTTTTATATTTTCATTAATAAAATTTCTTCTTATAAATAATGTTTGTCTTCTATTAAAAATCATTAAAAACCCATCTTTTATTAATTGTGGAATAACTAATTTACCCTTACCACCGTTACCAACATCAGTATCATCAATTAAAATAAGACAATTGTCTGATAATTTATCTTTTAACTTATTATATATTTCAAGATGTGATTCAGCATAGGGACTACCAGGGGTTACATCCCAAGCATCTAGATATAACAAATCTATTTTATAATGGATATTATCGGCATATTTAAATCCACATTCTGTAATCGCATTTACATCATTTAATATTGTATCAGAATCGATAATTTCCTTACATTTTGGATCAATATCTACGGTAAATATTTCAGCATCAGTATATTGTTTGAAAAAATATGTTGAGTGACCATCATTACAACAATAAGGGTTAAATTCTTGGATAGAATGATTCATAGTCCCCCGGCAACTTCCAATTTCTAAAATAGTTTTACCATCAGTATATTTATTGAACAATTTTATGGTATGTAAAAGATATTCCTTTGGTTTACCTCTCTCAAAAGTTTGTTGCTGCAATGAAAGATTTATACCGTGGTATATAGGATCTTTTATGAATTTATTTTCATATATAACATCTACAATATCGGAAGAATTAAGTATTTTGAATGGAAAAAATATGGTAAGATAATCATTGATTTCTGGAAATAGAGATTGATCTGTGTACATTTCTTTATGTGAGACTTCTGTATAAACATACTCAACAGAAGATAATTTATTTCCTAATCCTTTCAAAGCCAATAATTCAGCTCCTTGTAAATCCATCCAAATAATATCAACACAAGGAATATTATGTTCATTCATAATCGTATCTAATCGATGACAGTTTGTAATAATTTCGTCTTGAACATAAGTTTCATGTGTATATGTTCCATTACTTTTGAATAAAGATGATGCTCCTGGATTTCCATCTTGCCATGTTGTTATTGTTTTTTCTTGATTAATTGGATAAAAAGTTATACTTCCATCGTAATCACAAACAGCACCTTTTATTAATGTAATCCTATCTTGATAAGGAATTATATTTTCTTCACATAAATTTAAAGTATTTGGATTGCATTCAAATGCGTATATTTTTGCATTTGGAAATGTTTTATAAAATTCAATACTCTGTTTGCAATCTCTCGAACCTATATCGAAAATTACATATGGTTTGTTTTTATCATTTAAATAAGTAATAAATTTTTCAATCATTTATATATAAAGTATTTTTTACATAACATTTTAACGCGTAAGATTTTTAAACTTGTAAAATATACTATCAAACTAAACATATTTAAATATATATATATATTTATTTAATAAATAATACATATGATAATATTTAATAAATTATATGGTAGATTAGGTAATAATATAATTCAACTTAGCAATATTATAGATATAGCTATAGCATATAAACATAATATTAAAATTAATGTTAAAAATCTACATTTTTTTGATCTTTCAGTAATAGAAGAATATTTTAATAAATATAATAATAATGAAATAATTACAGATGAATATAATTTTTTTTATAGTAGTAGATTACCATTTTCAAATGAAATATTTAAACAAAATATTGAAGAAAGAAATAAAATATTACATAGAGCATTTTTAATAAATAATATTAATAAATTACCTGAAAATGATTTAGTAATTCATATTAGAAGTGGAGATATATTTGTTTCAAACCCACACCCTGGTTATGTTCCACCACCTTTATCCTACTATACTAAAGAAATTGATAAGTATAAATATGAAAAAACTCATATTATCTGTGAAGACACTATAAATCCAGTTGTAAATGAATTACGGAAATTATATAAAAATGTAGTTTATGAAAAAAACACTCTTGAAAAAGATATTAGAATAATATTGGGAGCTACTAATATTATATATAGTGTTGGAACTTTTATTCCATCTTTAATGTTGTTGTCTAACAATAATAAATATCTTTATGGTAAAGTGTTTGAGAATGAGGAGTTAAAAGAATATTATAAAATAATGAAACCTTGGAAAAATACAATAGAACAAAGAAATTATATTTTAACTTATGGTAAAGAATAGTGGAATGAGGAGTTAAAAGAATATCATACTTTTAAATAATATTTAACTAACTTATTCATATTATTATTCCAATCTGAAAATCTACAATTTTTTAAATACCATTCTCTACCTTTTTTTCCTATTTCATCTTTATTTTCCCAAGCATATTTTATTTTATCTTTGATATAATCAATATCATTATTTCTTTCCCAATTAATTTTTACAAAACAATCTTCTGGTATATCATTATAAAATAATCCTACATTTGATGATATTACTGGTATTCCACACAAAAGTGCGTCCAATGCAGAGTACGAAAATCCTTCACATAAAGATAATTGTAAAAATATATCACTATTTATATATATTTCTTGTTTTCTTTTGTTAAAGTCATCTATTCCAAATTGATTTAAATGAACATTTAAATCTTCAAAAATAAAATCATTCATGGTTGTTTTTAAATTTTTAATTATCTCAGAACCTTTATTAATATCCTTCCAATTTCCTAATATTTTTGGCATTTTATTCCATTCTTTTTTAAATATTGTTTCATTTAATTCGCTTGTATGAAATAATTTTATTTTTAAAAATTTATCATAAGTTTCTTTATAATATTTACTAAATTCATCAGTGCAAAATTGTGATATACTTATAATTCTAGTATTTTTAGGATCTCTATATTCTAACATTTTTGTTTGTCCCGAACAACACAAATTTTTCCAATAAGGATTCCAATTGGGTTCTCTTTCGGCATGAGTTTGAGCTACACCGTGATGAACTATTATAACTTTATATTTATTAGGTATATCACATGATAAATGATTATCTGTAATTATGACAGGATTTTTACATTTACTTAGATAATTTATCATTTCATTTTTTTGTCGTGGTCCTTCAAAGAATTTCCTTGTTGGGAATGCTAAAGAAATATGATAATCATATCTAGCTACACCTCCCGTACATCCATACATATAACTTTCACAACAATAATGTATTATTTCTCCATTTATATTATCATAATTATCCTTAAAATGATTATAAATTTTAATACAATTTTCTCTTCTTTCACATTCTTCTTCTTTCGTAATATTATTTAATATATTTATCATATTATTTATATCACATTCTTTAATCCTAATAATAGTTTTATCCCATAATTCATTTTCTGGTAAATCTAAAGTATCGGATAATAATATTGGTATTGAACCTATTGCTAATGCTTCCCAAAATCTTATTGAATTAGGTCCCGATCCCGATGGACATAATGTATATCTCGAATTTAATAATAATTCATTATACTCTATATTTTTATTGTTATGGTCTTCGTTATTATTTAAATCACCATCAAAATTCTGTTTATTATCATAAACGATATTTTCAAAATGCCAATCACCAATATATTTAATATATGTATCTTCTGGATGATTCATTGTAAATATTTTTTCTCTTATATCTGTTAAATATACTCTTTTATTATATGCTCCTTGAAAACTATATAAATATTTTCTATCATAATTTAAAAAAAATGATTCATCTTTATTTTTAAATAAATTATTACGGTTATCATCCTCAATATTAACTGCATATAAAGGACAACTTATTATATTTATACCATCTATTTCGTCTTCACCTATTATTTTATGTGGTGTATAAACAATATTAATTTGTAATGCTTTAAATAGTGGTATTAATTGCCTAAATGATATATGCTGACAACAAGTAATATTATTAATTGTTTTAATATAAGGTATTAAAATATTATAAATTACTTGTAAATTGTATTTTTTATCAATAATAGTTGCCCAAGGTACATGTATATAATTATCTATATCTTTACATTGTTTAGAAAAAGTTTTTTCAGTTATAACAGGATATTGCCAGAATAATTTATAGTTTTTCATAATATCTTCATAATTCATAAAAAAATATAATATAATATATAATTAATATTTAAATATTAAACCTTAAATCTTAATAACTTTTGAATGATTTATTACAGGATTATTATTTTCAAGAATCTTTTTAGATTCTTCTATCTTTTTATTTAGACTCTTACAATTATGTGTATGAGTATATCTATGTTTAGGACAAAATGATCCACCACATTTACAAGAATATGATATTAATTTAAGCTTTTTATTACAAAAAGAACAATGTTCCATATTTTTATATTTTATTTAAATAATCTTTCAAATTTAATTTATATTCCAATTTTTATTTAAATAAATTCTACATATTTCTTTATTATCTGTCATAAATCTTTTATTATAAATACCGAAATATAATAATAATGTATCATCTATATAAATAGAAGATTTATTCATTTCTGTATAAATATAATCACATACTAAGTTAGTTAAACCATTACAATTACATATTGCAATATCGAAATCATCTTTTATATTATGTAATTTTGAATAATAATCATTTAATGTTTTATCAAACTCTATATCAGGATTATAACATTGCGGTGATTTTAAAAATATAAATTTACATTCCGGAAATAAATTAACATTATATATTTCTTTTTGTATATCTATTTTTTGTTTTATAAGATATATATGAGGACTAATAATTAATATCTTTTTACCACGTAATGTCCATGTCCATGGATTATATAAATAATTATATATATTAAATACATTTGACCATATAATATCTCTTTGATATTCTGTCATAATAAAATTCATAGATTGTAATATTTTATTAAAATCTTCACACCAAAATTCATGTATGCAATATATATCAGAATGTTCAAAAGATTTTATATATAATTCACTATATTTTTTAGCTGATTTATATGTTATTAAATTAACACCATTTTTTTTTAAAATATCATATTTTAAATATTTTTCAGTTTGCGGATTAAAATCAATTTGTTTTCTCTCAAACATTTTCACTAAGAAACACAAATTATTTTCTTCACCAGTTATTCTAGGAATAATAAAATTAATATCATTATCTATTTTATGTTTAATATAATTTATAAATCTGTTATTATCATTTGTAAAATTTAAATATGATAAATTTTTAGTAATTTGTAAAAGTGATGGAATATTTATCCCTATTGTAGATGGACTATTTATAGGTTTTGTTCTTGCTGGAATGGATAATCCATATGGTGGGGGTAATTTTGTACTATTATTATAATCTCTTTTATCTGTTTTATGATAATGATAAGTAGGTAACCATATAGGATCATTATAAATAATATATCCTAGTATTTTAAATAAATATATTAATTTATTATCACATCCAAGAGTTCCTAATTTAATTTTGAAAGCATTGTTTTCTTTTTCTGATATCATAAAATTAGTATGTATAATCCAAGTATCAAAACTATCAGATCGTGCACCATCTATTAAATGATCATTATCTATATTTTCAGTACATTTATATCCATTTTTAACTTCTTCTCTATCTTTTAATGAACCAAATAATGGTGCATCATTTAAATTTTCATGATCACGATATTCATATCTTAATAATGAAAACATTTTCTTTTTTTCATGTATATCACTTATTCTTAATTTATTTAGATCATTTGTTAAAAATATATCAGAATTACATATTATTATATAACCTTTAATTTGTTCTTTTATAACATAATTAAAAACATCTGAAAATTGTAGTCTTACTCCTATATTAACTTGTTTAATTTTAGAACTTGATATACCTAGTTCATTATCTGAATAAATTTTTTCATTTAAAAGTATTATATGATCTATATTATTATTTTCTACATTTTTTTTTAAACAATATTTTATTTCTTCTCTATGTTCTAAATCTTTATGTAAAAAAAATTGAGTAAATAAATATATATTATCTAAACACTTATTATCATAAATACATGTTTCTTGTGAAATTTCAATAAATTTTTCCATTTATATAATAATATTTCTATCATTTAAATATGTTTTTTATTTAAAAAAAAAAAGTAAATATAATATTATGTTAAATATAAAATATACAGATAATTATTATAGTATTATAAAATTAACAGATCATAAAGATATACCATGTAAAATATTTGGTTGTAAATTATATAATTATTTTATATATAATAATTATTTAATTATAATTAATTGTGATA
>JGI20157J14317_10003990_pt1 | contig 11565 bp, 8 predicted proteins | sample COG_07_FD_14317 | JGI IMG/M metagenome (IMG submission 14317)
TGCTCATCACGGTGTAATTGAGATTGAGACGGGCAAATTCGATCTGTTGGGGATGGTGAATGCCAAGGTTTTGACAAAACCAGTCGTAGAGCGGACGGTGGTGCTCAAACTCGAGGGTACAAATAGAATGGGTGATGCCCTCTAGGGAGTCGGACTGACCGTGGGCAAAATCATAGGATGGATAAATTTTCCATTTGTCCCCGGTTTTGGGATGATCCTGATGAATGATTCGGTAGATCACCGGATCACGCATATTGAGGTTGGGGGAGGCCATATCTATTTTTGCCCGCAGAGTCTTGGATCCATCGGGAAATTCGCCCAGACGCATTTTTTCGAAGAGCTCAAGGTTTTCCTCAATGGGACGGTCGCGATAGGGGCTATTGGTACCAGGTTCGATCAGGGTGCCCCGGTGCTGACGCATCTCCTCAAAAGTAAGATCGCACACAAAAGCCTTGCCCCCCTCAATCAATTGTACCGCCCAGGCGTGCAACTGGTCGAAGTAGTCGGAGGCGTGGAAGATGCGTTCTTCCCAGTCAAACCCGAGCCAGCGGACATCACTTTGAATGGCCTCCGCATATTCTGTTTTTTCTGCAACCGGGTTGGTGTCGTCCAGCCGGAGGTTACAAAGACCGCCAAATTCCCTAGCGATTCCAAAGTTCAGGCAGATACTCTTGGCATGTCCCAAATGGAGATACCCGTTGGGTTCAGGAGGGAAACGGGTATGGACCCGTCCGTCATTTTTACCGGATGCCTGATCCGATTTCACCCGGGTGCGGATAAAATCGAGATGTTGTTCTTGCTGTTCTGGTTCGCTCATGGCTGAAGGAAAATAATTGATAAAGGATTAATCGATACGGTTGCCGTAGCGGGAGGCATACTCTTTTTCCAGGGACTTTAATCCCTTCTTGCTCAGTCCATTGCCAGATTCGCCAAGAATCTCCAATGCCCGGCGAAGGCGCATACGGGTGAGATCCGGACCAAGCAGGGCCAGTCCGTCAAAGAGGGGGAGGGATATTGCACTTCCGCTCATCGCCACAAAGAACAGGGGCATCAACTGCTTGAGTTTGATCTCTTCGGTTTCGGCAATTTTTTGAAAAATGGAAGAAAGGGTATCGCGGTCCCATGGCGTCGCTTTTTCCAGTTCCCATTCCGCAATTTTCAGTAATTTGGCAGGCTGATCGGGGGAGAGCTTTCCGCAGAGAGTTTCCACATCATACTCGGGTTGTTCAGAAAGCAGGAACTGGGCAAGGGGGAAAAAGTCCGAAAAAGTTTCCAGCCTTTGCAGGGCAAGGTGCATGATCTTACCAAGAAAATCCGGGTTTGCTTTCCATGCCTGTAAACGCTCGATCACTTCTTCGGCTGGTAATTTTTCCCGAAGGTAACGCCCATTGAGCCATTTTAATTTGGCAAGGTCAAAAATGGGTCCGCCCAGGCTCATTCTTTTGAGATCAAAGGTGTCTGATAATTCTCCAAGGGAGAAGATTTCCCGCTGGTCTGGCAGGGTGTAACCCATCATTCCGAGATAATTAATCAGAGCTTCGGGCAAATATCCAGCATCCCGGAAATAAAAAATACCAGTGGGGTTCTTCCGCTTGGACAGCTTGGACTTGTCCGGATTGCGCAAGAGGGGAAGGTGGGCAAATGTTGGAGCGTCCCACCCAAAATATTGATATAAAAGAACATGTTTGGGCGTGCTGCTGATCCATTCCTCCCCGCGGATCACGTGACTGATTTGCATGTGGTGATCATCCACCACATTGGCGAGATGGTAGGTGGGGAACCCGTCGGTCTTGCGAATAACCTGATGGTCTATCTGGGCCCAGTCAATGGATACTTCTCCCCGTAACTCATCGACGAAAGTACACTGTCCGGACTGGGGGATTTTCATCCGTACCACAAAGGGTTCATTCTCGGCTCTCTTAATGGATTCCTCGGCGGATAGACTGAGGCAATGCCCGTCATAGCGGGGAGTCTGCTTTTCCGCCATCTGCCTGGCCCGTACCTCGTTTAACCGCTCAGCGGAGCAAAAGCAGCGATAGGCATCTTCCTGTTTGAGCAGGCGGTTGATTTCCTGCTCATAGAGATCGAGCCGTTCGCTCTGGCGGTAGGGACCAAAGTCTCCACCGCAGTCCGGACCCTCATCCCATTCGATACCTGTCCAGCGGAGGGCATCAAAAATGGCCTGCTCAGACTCGGTGGAGGAGCGCTGACGGTCTGTATCTTCGATGCGTAAAATGAACTGCCCCCCATGCTTGCGGGCAAATGCAAGGTTGAACAAGGCCATATAGGCGGTGCCCAGGTGCGGGGCTCCGGTGGGAGAGGGAGCGATACGGGTGCGTACGGGAGCTGACATAATCAAATCTTTAAAAATTACACCCTACCTTTAATCATTCCTTTTTGAAGGACGATCAAATTCAGTCATTCCTTGCTTCACCCGGATCATTCCTGTAACCACATAAACTTATGAAAACCCTGATTGTTGGAGCCAATGGGAAGGTGGGTACCATCCTCAGCGGAAAAATGTGGGCGGCTCATGATTTTTCTCCGGTTGCCTTAATCCGAGATCCCGTGCAGCAGACCAAATTCACCGCCCTGGGATTGCCCTCCGCGGTGGGAGATTTGGAGGCGGGTATTGCCGATTTTTTACCAGGTATGGATGCAGTGGTTTTTACCGCCGGATCCGGGGGACATACCGGCCCGGAAAAAACCATTGATGTCGACCAGAACGGGGCGGTTCGCTTGATCATGGACTGTAAGAAGCATGGGGTTCGCCGGTTTGTTATGGTCAGTGCGATTGGGGCAAATCCCAACAGTGAATCTCCCCGTATCCAAAACTATCTGCGGGCAAAAGGTGTGGCGGATGGCGCTCTGCGGGCTTCCGGGTTGGATTATGTGATCCTCGCTCCTGGAACCCTGCTGGAACAACCAGGCACCGGGCGGATCGAGGCGGCTCAGGAATTGGGTCATCATGGATACCTGCCCAGGGAGGATCTGGCGGACTGTATTATCGAGTCTATGCGCAATTATCATTGTGTTGGAAAAACGGTGGAAATTGTTTCGGGAGGTAAAAAAATAAAGGAGGCAATTGGGGAAGCCGTGGGTGGTCAGGCCATGCCTGCCATATTGTGAGTAACATTTCCCCTTTCCTTCTTGAGGGATTTCCAAAAATTGGCATAAAAGAGTTTCAATTCCATCTTCCTTCTGAATTGAACCCTAATATTGCAGATTCTTACCAACGCCGGCTCCCCGAGGAGCCTTTTTTTTGATTTTAAACAAGTTGCATGCCTAAGAGAACTGACATCGAACATATCCTGATCATTGGATCCGGACCTATTATCATTGGCCAAGCCTGCGAGTTTGATTACAGCGGTGCCCAGGCCTGTAAAGCCTTACGCGAGGAGGGATACCGGGTATCGTTGGTCAATAGCAATCCAGCCACGATCATGACCGACCCCGAGTTTGCCGATGCCACCTATGTCGAGCCCCTCACGGTTGAGAGTGTGACCAAGATTATTGAAAAAGAGAAACCCGATGCTCTCCTGCCCACTCTTGGGGGCCAGACCGGGCTGAATCTTTCCCTCGATCTTTTTCATGCCGGTGTGCTGGAAGCCCACGGAGTGGAAATGATCGGGGCAAAACCGGATGCAATCAAGAAGGGTGAGGACCGGGAGCTTTTCAAGCAGGCGATGCTAAAAATCGGGCTGGATGTTGCCCGTTCATTCTCAATTAACACTTTAGAGGAAGCCCGCTCCCATCTCGACGAGCTTGGAGACTTTCCTATCATTCTCCGACCAGCCTTCACCCTCGGTGGAACCGGGGGGGGGATTGCATACAACCGCGAGGAATTTGATCAGATGGTCAAGAATGGCCTGGATGCATCTCCGGTCAGTCAGGTGCTTATGGAGGAATGCCTGCTTGGATGGAAGGAGTACGAGATGGAGGTGATGCGTGATTACAAGGACCAGTGCGTGGTCATTTGTTCCATCGAAAATTTTGACCCCATGGGCGTGCACACGGGTGACTCCATCACCATTGCTCCAGCGATGACCCTTTCGGACAAGGAATACCAGTTGATGCGCGATGCCTCTTTTGCCTGCATCCGAGAAATTGGTGTGGAAACAGGGGGAAGTAATATTCAGTTTTCCACTGACCCCAAGACCGGGCGTATGGTGGTGATCGAAATGAACCCGAGAGTATCCCGCAGTTCCGCCCTGGCATCGAAAGCGACCGGATTTCCCATTGCCAAGTTTGCCGCCAAATTAGCGGTGGGGTATTCGCTGGATGAATTGCGCAATGATGTGACCAAGGAGACGCCCGCTTCCTTTGAACCTTCGATTGATTATGTGGTTACCAAGATTCCCCGTTTTACCTTTGAGAAGTTTCCAGAGACCGACTCCACCTTAACTTCTGCGATGAAGTCGGTGGGCGAAGCCATGGCTATCGGCCGTACCTTCAAGGAATCCTTCCAAAAAGCGATGCGTTCCCTGGAGATTGGACTCAAAGGATTTGAGTCCGGCAAACTGGCGGGTCAGGAATTGGATAAGTCTGCGGTACGTGCCGGAGTAAAACGTCCATCCGCGGACCGTCCCACCTATTTATACAAGGCACTGGACATGGGCATGACCGCGGAGGAAATTTCCAGGCAGTCGGGGATTGATCCATGGTTTACCGCCCAGCTTGAAGAAATCCACGCGATGGGTCAGTTTTTGCGAGGTACAAATTTGCAATCCATCGATCAGGAATCTTTCCGCCAGGCAAAGGAAGCGGGTTTTTCCGACCGCCAGCTTGCGGATTACTGGGGTTGCGAACCGGCTGAGGTGCGGGCAAAGCGCGTGTCTATGGGGATTGAAACCACTTTTCGCCTGGTCGATACCTGTGCCGCAGAGTTCGAGGCGTTTACCCCTTACTATTATTCCTCTTACGGGGATGAAAATGAGATTAAAAAATCGGATAAGAAAAAGATCATGATTCTTGGAGGCGGGCCCAACCGGATCGGGCAGGGGATCGAGTTTGATTACTGCTGTGTGCATGCTTCCTTTGCCCTTCGCGAAGCGGGGTATGAAACGGTAATGGTCAATTCCAATCCGGAGACCGTGTCCACCGATTATGATACCTCCGACCGTTTGTACTTTGAGCCCCTTACCCTTGAGGATGTCCTGGAAATTTATCACCAGGAAGGCTGTGACGGAGCCATCGTGCAGTACGGAGGCCAAACGCCCCTTAACCTTGCCACAGGTCTGGAAGCAGCCGGGGTCAATGTAATTGGAACTTCTCCAGAAAGTATCGATCTGGCAGAGGACCGGGAAAAGTTTAAACATATCCTTGAGGAGATCGGGCTCAAACAACCCCAGAATGAAATTGCGATGTTCCCTGAAGAGGCAGCTGAAAAAGCCGCCCGGATTGGATATCCTATCCTGCTCCGCCCGTCCTTTGTTCTGGGTGGGCGTGGTATGTTCATTGTCTATGATGAAAAAGAGCTGAATGGTGTGGTCAAGGAGGCCTTTGCGGTGGCTCCAGGAAAACCCGTGCTGCTTGACAAATTCTTGGAGGAAGCCATCGAGCTTGATGTTGATTGTATCTCGGACGGAGAAACCACTGTGGTCGGAGGCATGTTGCAACATATNGAATTTGCCGGGGTGCACAGCGGAGATGCGGCCATGGTTCTTCCNCCCCATGATTTGGAAGCCGCGATGATTGATGAGGTGCGCCAGGCTTCTCATGCCCTNGCCAAGGCCCTCAAAGTTATTGGNCTTATGAATATCCAATTTGCNATCAAGGAGGGGGAGCTTTTCCTGATTGAGGTGAATCCCCGTGCCTCCCGTACCGTGCCCTTTGTCAGCAAAGCGATTGGGGTTCCGCTAGCCAAACTCGGTGCCCGGGTAATGGCTGGAGCAAAGCTTACGGATCTCGGTTTTACCGAAGAAATTATCCCCCAGCACTGGGCGATCAAGGAAGCAGTCTTTCCTTTTAGTAAATTCCCCGGTTCCCCCATTGTGCTCACTCCGGAAATGCGCAGTACCGGTGAGGTAATGGGGCAGGACGAAGATTTCGGTATTGCATTTGCCAAGACCCAGATGGCTGCCAAGCCGTCCCTTCCCCTTGAGGGCAGTGTGTTTATCAGCGTAAAGGATTCAGACAAGCCAAGGGCTTTGGAAGTGGCCAAGGGATTGCACGAACTGGGTTTCAAGTTTTATTCCACCGAAGGAACGGCAAACTTTCTCAATCAAAACGGCATCGAAGCAGAAAGTACCCTGCGGATCAGCGAGGGCCGGCCAAATGTGGCCGACCTGATCAAGAATGGAAAGGTGCAGTTAGTCATCAATACCCCACTTGGCCTGATTCCCCGCAGGGACGAGAATGGGATACGCAGCGAAGCCGTTCTTCACAATGTACCGGTGATTACCACGCTGGGTTCCGCTTTTGCCGCATTACAGGGTATCCGGTCGATCCGGGAAAAGAAATTTTCCGTAAAATCCCTGCAAGCTTATCATCCTGCGTGAGTGACTCGGTAATTGCCCTTTTGCATGGTCCGGATCAGCCCGGACTGGTGGCAAAAACTGCCGGGTGGATCCATCAACGTGGGGGCAATGTGCTTCATGCCGATCAGCACCTGGACCGGGACGAAAATATTTTCTTTCAGCGGGTGGAGTGGCAACCATCCGCGGATGTAGAAATTGAAGATGAGATGGGCTCGTTCAGAAGCTTAGTGGAAGGAGAGCTCGGCATGTCTCTATGCTTGAACCGCAGTGACCGTCGCCCAAGGATTGCTCTGATGGTAACCAAGGAGGATCATTGTTTTCATGACCTTGCCCTGCGCCACCGGGCGGGAGAGCTGGACGCCGACCTGATAGGAGTTCTTTCTAATCATGATACTTTGGGTGGCGTTTCTGCATCCTACGGCTTGCCCTTTGTCCATATCCCAGTGACTAAGGAGACGAAGAAAGAGGCGGAAGCTCATCAACTTGAGTGGTTGACGGAGCAAAAAATCGATTTACTCATTCTTGCCCGCTATATGCAGGTATTATCTCCAGGATTTTTAGAAGAGGTGGAATGTCCGGTGATTAATATTCATCACTCTTTCCTTCCCTCCTTTGCCGGGGCCAGGCCCTATCATCAGGCACACAAAAGGGGAGTAAAACTGATCGGGGCAACCGCACATTATGTCACCCAGGACTTGGATGAGGGACCGATTATTGAGCAGGATGTCGCCCGGGTCAGTCACCGGCACGGAACCAAGGAATTAATTGAGCGGGGAAGGGATCTGGAAAAGCTCGTGCTCGCAGCAGCAGTCCGCAGACATCTTCAGCACCGCGTACTGGTCTACGGCAACAAGACGGTGGTCTTTGATTAACCTGGGATGGACTTTAACCTTGAGGCGGTGTTGTGGTATGCCTTGGCGGTCGATTGTTCCTTTGCTCTGACTGTCAGCTGGTTCTTGAAGGACTGGTACGACGCTGCCGTGCCTTCGATCGCCAAACATTTCCCTGCCACCAAAGCATGGAGTTTGGTCTATTTGGTGCTTACGATTTGGCTTGGTTCAGCCCTATCAAGGGCTGGTGTTCTGCCTTGGTAGGAATTGAGGTAACTCTCACTCCTTTATAACTTTTTTTCAGCTTTATTGGATTCTTTCTCTATTTCGGGTTATACTTAATGTAAATACACTAAATAAGGAAAAGATCATATGAAGACATATTTCTACGCACTGGCCATTATCTATTCATTTTCCTTATTTGGAGCATGTCCTGCGATGCGGAAGAGTTCATATAAATCACGCTCTTATGCCTCTCCGGCAAAATATGCTACACCGGCTCAGGTTACTGATGTCTATGATCCAAAAAATTATAAATTTTCAGTGAATGAGGATAAGTTTAAAACTTTGAGTGATGCACGGAAGCAAATGACAAAATTACAAAAAGAGGCAAAAAAAGAAGGAAGGAAGGTCGAGGTCATTAAAATAGACCGATACAATTACAAAGTAATTTCAGAAAAACAGGCCGAGGAGGAATATTCCCAAATCGTTTCTTCCGAATAATAACTTTTTACTCTGTCAGAAGGTTTAGTAGGCTATGAAGCTGGAAGAATTACCCAAAAGTACAGACGCAGTGAGAAAGTTTTCAAATGGAAACATGCTTTTGACGCTGTGGTTTGATGGTTCACATTGCAAGAGTATGGAGGTTGTTTTTGATATGTTGAGCGGTGAATCGGTTTTGTTTTGTAGTGGCAGGAGTAAACATTACTACCATACGCAAAATGAGGTACGCTATGGATATGATCTTTCCGATGTGGCTGCTAATTTCAAAATTTTGCCACAAGAAAAAATACAAATTCTCAAGAGATCAATTCGTCACCTAAATGCAAAGATCAAAGAGCTTGTACTTAACTATTTGAAATTAATTTAAAGTTAATTACTAAGATAATCAAACGAAGGGATTTTCCTTCGTTTGAAGTTCTTGCAGGAAGGCTGAAAAAGGTATCAGGCAAGTATGCCTGTAGCACATTTGCCGATACCATCCTTGGTTGCATAAAAGGGACGCTTTTCCACTTCGTAGGCGGTCTTGGGATGGATTCCCATGATGGTGTAAATGGTGGCGTGCAAATCTTCGATCGATAACGGATCCCTCACAGCCATTAGGGGACGCTCATCCGCGGTGGCTCCATAGACATGTCCTTTTTTCACTCCACCTCCCCACATCATGATACTAGAACCACCGGTGAAGTGACGGTGCAAGCCATACTGCTTCATTTCTTTCAGCTTATCGGTTCTGGCACGGGACTGATCGGGGGCAGATGATCCTGGGACTCCTTCGATCATCATATCCCGGCTGAATTCACTGGCCAGAATCACCAAGGTATTGTCGAGCAATCCGCGGGCTTCCAGATCAAGAATCAACTGGGCAATCGGTTGATCGATTTCCTTTTTCATCCGCGTGGCGGTGGTGTGCCCATTCTCATGGGTATCCCAATTGAGGAAGGGTACATATTCCGTGGTTACCTCGACAAATCTGGCTCCTTTTTCGACCAAACGACGGGCAAGTAAACATCCCTGTCCAAACCTGGAGTCTCCATACTTGAGTGCGGAATCTTTGTCTTCCCGGGTCAGGTCAAAAGCATGTTTTTCATCTGACTGCAGCAGACGGTGGGCCGCTTCCATCGATCGGATCATCGACTCTCCCTGGAAATCGCTCAAGCGGTCCCGGTTTGGATTTTGATCGAGCAGTTTTTGGAAATGTTTGTAGCGGTTACTAAACCTTCCCGGTTCCATACCTTTGGGCGGTTGAACAGATTGAACCGCCTGATCAGGGAAGGGAAGGTTCATGGGCCCGTATTCCGATCCAAAAAATCCAGCGGTGGTAAATGCTTTTAATTCTTCTTTCTCTCCCACACCTTCCAATCTTTGCCCAACGTTGATAAAGGGAGGAACCACATCATTTTTAGGCCCCAATACTTTGGCCATCCAGGCACCTAGATGTGGAGCTGCAACCGTTAAGGGAGGTACATATCCCGTATGCCAGTGGTACTGGTGCCGGGAGTGAAGAATCGCACCGAGGTCTGGCTGAAAAGCGGAACGGATTAAGGTGCCCCGGTCCATCACCTGAGCAATATTCTCCATGCCCTGACTGATTTTTACCCCGTCGACATTCGTGTCGATTGCAGGAAAGGTACTGAGGATGTTTTTAACTTCGAGTCCATCCTCGTAGGGTAAATAGGCCTTTGGGTCCAAAGTATCGGGAGCGGCCATACCACCGGCCATCCAAAGTAAAATACAGGAATCTGCTCGGGCTGTCGGATGAATGACTTGTTCGTTTCCCCATAGTTGAGTTCCTGGGGAGGCGAGGGCTGCGGCGGAAGCAAGCCCAAGTTGCTTAAGGAAATCGCGTCTTTGCAAAGATTCAGAAAGGTTGTTCATCGTACTTTTATCTATGGATTAACGAATGATTTGAAAGTCAGGTTGCATAAAGACCATCCATAACAAATCTTCCACTCCTTGCTGGTTGGGTGAGTTCTGAGAAACGGCAAGCAGAGTTTGTTTCTCCTCTTCGGTGGGTGTCCTGCCGAGAGCATGACGGTATAACCAGACTGGTATATCATCGCTCTTTTCGGAACGGGATAAATTTTTTGCCCCCTCTCTGAGGGTGTTGGACAAGATTTCTCCGTTGGCTAAATCGATCGCCTGCAGGGTAGTGAGTGAAGATGGACGTGAAGTAACCACCTGATCCCGGTGGGGACGACCAAGAGAACGCATCAAAAAGTCATTGGCTACCAAGGATGCTCGTACGGGTGGTTCGGCACCGGTTTTTCCGTCCTGTATATCGCCATTGTGCAGGGCCTTGTTCCAGGGGCCTTGCCCATAATCCTTTTCAATGTGAGCCGGTGTCCATTCCTGATCGGGTACCTGAGCCTCCCAGTCGCTGTTTGTTTCAATCACCTGAACTGCGTCTTTATTTTGCAAGACAATCTGAGCGACAAATCCCTGGCTTCCTCCAAACATTTCCGCTTCCACTTCGATCACATTTTTCCCAGCATGAAAAAGGTCAGATTGCACGGTTTTTACCGGGTTCTGCCAGACAGTGGAATGAGCCACGGAACGACCGTTTATGATCAGGGAAAATGCGTTGTCACAGGTGGCAACAATTCCGGCCAGTTGTGGTTTCTCGGTGAGATTGATTTCTTTGCGTAAATTAATTTTGGGTGCCCCGCCTTTTTTCCATATCCATTTGGCGTTGATTTTGTCTGGCCAGGGAAACTCCATTACTTCTGCCGGGGGGGGCTTTTTGAGATTCACACTGCGGTCAACTTTGGCGGTGGGGTTTTTGGGGTTACTTGCGGTTACCTGCCAGATGGAGTCCATCAATTGCTCCGCAGACATACGCTTGGGGAGTGGGCCGTTGTAGGCGTATTCCATTCCCGGTTCTTCGGGCAGTAAATCACTTTGGGAACGGTAAGCTTGGGAGGTCATGACAAAACGCATGAATTTTTTCAGGTCATATCCGTCCTCGGCAAAGCGTATGGCCAGATGGTCGAGCAGGTCCTCATTCCATGGCTTGGTGTGCATCGCATCGACCGGATGAACGATTCCCCGTCCCATCAGTTTTGCCCAGATCCGGTTGACAATGGTGCGGGTAAACCGGCCGTTCTGCGGATGGGTCATCAAGCCGGCCAATTGCTTGAGTCTTTCTTGCTTGGACGCATTCGCGTCGATCTGCCCAAGTTCGGGAAACATCCAGCGTGGNGTGGCCCTTTTACCCGTGGGAATATCACAGCGTTCCAGCTCGAGAGTCTCCTCGGCAAAGACGGCGGCCAAGTCATAGGCTTCCTGCAAGGTCCAACGGTCAATGAAGCTGTCATGGCAGCTGGCACACTTCATGTTGATTCCCAGAAATACCTGCGAGACATTCTGGGCAAATTGCATGTTACGAGTCTGGCTGGCGTTGACGGTACCCCGCCACTTGATCCCGTTAATAAAGCCTGCAGCATCCTCCTCCGCATCGATCAGTTCACGGGTCATCTGATCGTAGGGCATATTTTCGCGCAATGCCTGGTAGAGCCAAGGGGTAATCTGGGTAC
>JGI20157J14317_10004011_pt1 | contig 11535 bp, 12 predicted proteins | sample COG_07_FD_14317 | JGI IMG/M metagenome (IMG submission 14317)
CATTTGATGCTATAAAATCAAATCAATACCAATCCGTGATGATTGACGCATCGCATGATGATTTTGAAAATAATATAAAGAGAACCTCTGAAGTGGTTAAAGCTGCGCACAAAAGCGGTGTTTTTGTTGAAGCTGAATTGGGTGTGTTAAGCGGAGTTGAAGACGATATTTCGATTGATGAAAAAGATTCTAAATATACAAACCCCAACAAAGTAGCTGAGTTTGTTGCTCGAACCAAATGCGATAGTATTGCAGTAGCGATTGGGACCAGTCATGGAGCCTATAAGTTTTCGGGAGAACAAGGAATTCAATTTGACATCCTTAAAGAAATACAAGAACGCATCCCAAATTTCCCCATTGTACTTCATGGAGGCTCGTCGGTTAATGATGTGGAAATAAAGAGAATTAATACGGCTGGTGGTCAACTCAATCAAAATGCAGCTGGTGTTTCACAGGAGGAGATCGTTAAAGCGATAAAATACGGTATTTGTAAGATTAATATTGCAACAGATACGCGTTTACTTTGGACTCGAGTTCACAGAGAATTCTTTAGAGATTCGCCTGAACTTTTTGATCCCATAAATCCCGGCAAAACCTACATCGAAGAATATGTAAAGTTTATGCAACAAAAATTTGATTTGTTAGGGGCAACTGGAAAAGCAATTGAATTCAATCAATAAAAAATGAATAATAAAGATCAACTACTCGTCCAACCTAAAAAAGGTTCAAGTATCTACCAAAGCGTGACGCCTGAAAGTGCAAATTGGAATTATTTAAGTTTTGAAGCGAGGATGTTCAATCATGACGAAGTCTGGGAACACGACACCCTAGACAATGAAATGGTGATTGTTTTATTAAGTGGAAACTTTAAGGTGACAAGTGACAAAGGGAGCTGGGAAACAGTCAATGGTAGAAAAGACGTATTTAGCGGCGTTGCTCACACACTTTATCTTCCCATCAACACTTCGTTTAAGCTAACGGCAACAAGCGAAAATCTTGACATCGCCTACGGCTGGTGTAAATCCGAAGTATCTTTTCCTCCTAAATTTGTTACCCCGGAGGAGACTACCGTTGTGATTTTTGGAGGAGACAATGCCACAAGACAATTCAATGATCTTGTCCCTCCCGGTTTTGGTTGTAGCAAAATTGTTTGTAGAGAGGTTTACACCCCTTCGGGAAACTGGAGCTCTTTTCCAGCGCATAAACACGATGAGAGAATTTTGGATGAAAAAGGAAATGTTTTAGAACCCATACAGGAGGAAACTTATTTTTACAAGTTCCAAAAACCTGAGGCCTATGCAATTCAGCAAGTTTATACAAAAGACAAATCCCTTGATGAAATCGTAAGACCTCATCACAATGAAGTGGTGATGATTCCAAAAGGATTTCACCCTGTAGTGGCAGAACATGGTTTTCATTGTTACTATTTGAATTTTCTAGCTGGAACTGATCAATGTTTGGCCAATACAACTGACCCTGATCATGAATGGATTTATGATTCTTGGAGTGCAAAAGACAATAGGCTGCCGCTAGTAACTGCAAAAATGAACAATAAAGAGGAATAAATGAGCAATAATAAACACGATATAATCACTTTTGGAAGGTCTTCAATTGATCTTTATTCCCAAAATATTGGGGCACCATTTAATCTAATTAAAGGATTCGACGCTTTTGTAGGAGGCTCCCCTCTAAATATCGCAGTTGGCTGTTCTAGATTGGGACTCGATGCCAGTTTATTATCCGCAGTTGGAGAAGACAAGGTTGGGGAGTTTTTAATTAATTTTTTAACCGAAGAAGGAGTCAATATCACCAACGTACCAACTAAAAAAGGAACGAGAACAAGTGCTGTTATTCTTGGAATCGAACCCCCTGACAAGTTTCCGCTCGTTTATTACAGAGACAACGCTTCTGACAGTCAGGTAGATATTGACGACGTAGATCGTGCCAATATTTCAGACTATAAAGTACTGCTAATTAATGGTACCGCCATGAACATCGAACCCACCCGAAGCGCAACTTTTCATGCAACTGAAATAGCCTTGAAAAGTGATTTGGAAGTGGTTTTAGATTTAGATTTTAGAGCAGATCAATGGCATGACTATCGAGCTTTTGGAGTTACGATGAGGGCTATTTTACCTCGGGTTAAAATTGCAATTGGGACGGAAGAGGAAATCCTAGCTGCTACGATGGAAAATGTCTCCCAAGTTGAAATAAAGGACCAACAAATATCAGCCCCTGAAATTAAGGGGGATATTGACTTGGCCATCAAAAAAATATTAGCGACTGGTGTAGAAACGCTAATCGTTAAAAGAGGTGAAAAAGGCGCGAGTATTCACAGTCATGATGGAACAATGACATCAGTGCCCGGATTTCCTGTTGAAATTCTCAATGTTTTGGGTGCTGGAGATGCTTTTGCAAGTGGATTTCTCTATGGCATAATCAATGACTGGGATCTTTATAAATCATGCAGAATGGGTAACGCCAGTGGTGCGCATGTAGTGACACAAAAAGGATGCGCAAATTTCATGCCCACCCTAGAACAATCCCTTGAATTTATAAATAAAAATGGTGGGTTTTAATTCTATTAAAAATGAAAAAAAAAAAATTAACAGTCGGGCAAGCAACAATTGAGTTTTTAAAAAATCAGTATGTTGAACGCGACGGTCATCAACAGAAATTTTTTGCAGGTTGCTTTGGAATTTTAGGACACGGTAATGTTGCGGGTATTGGTCAAGCCCTTCATCAAAATACTGATTTTCCATTTTATGTCGCCAGAAACGAGCAAGCGATGGTGCACACCGCCGCTGCTTATGCCAAAGTTAAAAACCGCTTGCAAACTTTTGTTTGTACAACCTCGATCGGCCCTGGGGCTACAAACATGATAACGGGTGCAGCAGCGGCTACTATCAATAGGATTCCAGTACTTTTAATTCCCGGAGATATTTTTGCTACAAGAGAAGTAGCTCCCGTACTGCAACAATTGGAATCTAATTTAACCCAGGACATCTCTGTCAATGATTGTTTTAAACCCGTTTCAAAATATTGGGACAGAATAAATCGTCCAGAGCAACTTATTACTGCCTTGCCAGAAATAATGCGGGTACTAACCTCCCCTGCTGAAACAGGTGCGGTTACCCTGTGTATCCCTCAAGACGTTCAGGCGGAATCTTTTGATTTTCCTGTTGAATTGTTTAAAAAACGTGTCTGGAATATCAGCAGAAATATGCCCGATCAAAATATACTTTCCAAAGCAATTGCGATGATCAATGAAAGTAAAAAACCATTAATTGTTTCGGGTGGAGGGACGATCTATAGCGGGGCAACAAAAACACTGAAATCGTTTGTCAATAGAACCGGAATTCCTGTCGTAGAAACATTTGCTGGCAAAGGATCTTTAAATTATGATGAGCCTCAAAACCTTGGTGCTGCTGGAGTCACGGGTACCCCTGGAGCCATCGAAATTGCAAATGATGCGGATTTGGTGATTGGTATTGGAACAAGATATTCGGATTTTACGACCATTTCAAAATCTGCTTTCCAAAATCCAAGTGTAAAATTCATTAATATTAATGTTACAGAATTTGATTCCTTTAAGCACAGCGCGCTCCCTTTGGTAGGGGATGCGAAATCTATTTTAGAAGTGATAGATGCGCGTTTGTCTTCCTTTAAAGTTGATAAAAACTATTCAGATAAAATCATCTCATTTAACAAGAGCTGGGATCAATTTGTGTCTGAAATTTATACCGAGAAAAATGAAACCCCCGCATTCCAAGGGGAAGTCATCGGGGCGGTTAATTCGTTTTCAAAGCCCGAAGATGTGGTGGTTTGCGCCGCAGGGAGTTTGCCTGGTGATTTACATAAATTATGGCGAACACAAAGCCCAAAAGGATTTCATCTTGAGTATGGTTACTCTTGCATGGGGTATGAAATTGCTGGAGGTTTGGGAGCTAAAATGGCACTTCCAAAGAGTGAAATCTATGTTATGATTGGAGATGGAAGTTACCTGATGATGGCGCAAGAAATTGTGACTTCGATTCAGGAAAAACAAAAGATCACTATTGTTTTATTAAACAATAATGGTTATTCAAGTATTGGAAGTCTATCAAATTCCGTGGGAAGCGATGGTTTTGGAACGCATTACAAATATAGAAATGAATCAACTGATCAACTTGACGGTGATTACTTACCTACTGATTTTGTTTTAAATGCGCAAAGTATGGGAGCGCATGTTATTAAAACAAATAATATTTCGGAGTTTAACAAAGCACTTGTTGCTGCAAAATCAATTGATCACACAACACTGATCTATATCGATGTGGATCGGAAAAAAGGAGTTCCCGGATTTACTTGGTGGGATGTTCCTATTGCCGAAGTCTCTGAGAAAGAAAATGTTTCAGAATCCTATAAAAAATATATAGAAAATAAAAAGTCACAAAAGTATTATCTCTAATTTTTAATTATGAATTCAGATCTTATTATTACGCTCGTTTCATTTATACTCTTCACAGGAGGTGTTGCTTTTTTCACCTGGTACAGTCTAAAGAAAACCAATCTAAATTCTTCTGATGGATATTTTTTGGGAGGAAGAAGTTTGTCTGGAATTGTAATTGCAGGATCGATGTTGTTGACCAATATTTCTTCTGAACATTTGATTGGAATGAATGGCAACTCCTATGTCAATGGGTTTATTGTTATCGCTTGGGAAGTAACTTCTTCATTGGCTTTGGCCATTGCGGCATTGTTTTTTATTCCCAAATACTTAAAAATGGGATTGACCACAATCCCTCAATTTCTTGAGAAAAGATTTGATGGGGTGCTAAGGACTTTTGTGGCCATCGTTTTGATCACCTCATTTATTATCACCCTCCTACCCATCGTGCTCTATTCGGGTGCGCTGGGTATTGAAAGTCTTTTTGGCGTCTCCGAAGTATTGGGAGTTGAAAAGTCTCAGGGCTTGTGGATCACGATATTATTCATAGGAATCCTCGGATCAATTTATGCCGTCTTTGGCGGCTTAAAGGCAGTTGCTTATTCAGACACAATTAACGGAATTGGATTGTTATTGGGGGGACTTTTAATTCCTGTGTTGGCGCTTTATGCCATAGGCGACAGCAACATCCTCAATGGATTAACTAAGGTTTATGAATATGCTCCCGAAAAATTTAATGTTATAGGAGCCAGTGACTCAGTACTGCCCTTCGAAGTTTTGTTTACGGGTCTGATTATCAACCAACTTTATTTTTGGGGCATGAATCAAACAATTATCCAAAGGGCATTAGGGGCTAAGAATTTAAAGGAAGCTCAAAAGGGACTTTTGATCACAGGTCTGTTTAAAATCTTAATCCCATTGGTGATTGTCTTACCTGGAGTGATTTGCTATTATTACTTTAGCGATACCTTTTATGATCAACAAGATTCGGTTTATCCAGAATTGGTCAAAAAAGTTTTGCCAGTTTGGTTGATCGGTTTTTTTGCAGCAGTCATTATGGGAGCTGTTTTAAGTACTTTTAATTCCGTATTAAATTCTGCAGCGACCTTGTTTAGTATTGATGTTTATAAAAAACACATTGTGAAAAATGTAAGCGATAAAAAACTGGTTTCTATCGGTAAGTTAACCTCTGCAATTTTAGCAGCTTTCGCCATTCTAGCTGCCCCCCTAATGGCAATACTCCAGATGGCTTGTATCAACTCCTACAAGAGCTTAACGGGGTCTTTTTCATCCCAATTGCTTCGGTATTGCTTGCTGGTTTTTTTATGAAAAAAATATCTGCTATTGCGGCAAAAACTGCTCTGATTTTTGGGCTTTCATTTTATATATTTCTGACTTGGGGCTACACCAGCCATGGCATTCATTTTGTTCATTTATGGGGAATCGAATTTGTTTTAAATGTTGGGATAATGTATTTGGTCTCCTACTTCTACCCGAGAAAAAATCTATATGAAATATCCGATGTGGGAGCCGTTGATCTTACTTCATGGAAGTATGCAAAACCGATGGCGATAGGGCTCAGTTTGGTCACTGTTCTAATCTATATATTATTGGGAAATAATGCTTAATTTAATCTTGAATAACAAATGAATCGTTTAAAAAATTACATCAATGGCGCATGGGCAGAGAGCTCATCAAACGAAACAGTTGATGTACACAACCCTGCAACGCAGGAGGTTATAGCGACTGTTCCATATGGAATCGCAACTCAAAAAGATCTTCAACATGCGGCAACTAGCGCACAAGGAGCTTACCTAGAATGGAAGAAAGTTCCTGTAATGAAAAGGGTACAACAGCTTTACAAGCTGAAAAATATCATGGAAAATAATTTGGAGGAGTTGGCCAAAATAATCACCGATGAATCTGGAAAAACAAAAGGAGAGTCGATCGGAGAAATACAGCGTGCCATCGAAAATATCGAGGTTGCCTGTGGAACACCCATGTTGATTAAAGGAGATGTGATTGAGGACATTGCTTTTGGAATTGACGAAATGATGATTCGTCAGCCCATTGGTGTTACTGCCTGCATCACGCCATTTAATTTTCCAAGTATGATCGTATTTTGGTTTTTACCCTATGCGATCGCAACTGGAAATGCCATGATTGTGAAACCTTCTGAGAAGGTACCTTTAACGATGATGAAACTCTTTGAGTTTTTTGATGAATTGGATCTTCCAAAAGGACTCCTTAGCTTGGTTCATGGAGGAAAAGAAACAGTAGATGCCATCTTGGAGCATCCTTCAATAAAAGCAATAAGTTTTGTAGGAAGTACGCCAATAGCTAGATATATTTATTCTAAAGGAACCGCAAATGGCAAAAGGGTTCAGGCACAAGGGGGAGCAAAAAACCCTGTGATTGTTTTACCCGATTGCGATGTGGAAATGTCTTCTAAAATCATAGCAGATTCTGTTTATGGATGTGCAGGACAACGCTGTCTTGCTGCTTCAACGATCATTACCGTTGATGATCAAAACAGAAACATCAAAGATGCGCTGTATGAAGTTGTTAAATCAAGAAAGACAGGATATGGCTGGGATAGCGACACCAACATGGGTCCTGTAATTACGCCCGAAAGTAAGAAAAGAGTCGAATTCTTAATCCAAAAAGGAGTTGATGAAGGCGCAAATGTACTTTTGGATGGTCGGGATACTGATGTGTCTGGCTATGAAAAAGGAAACTTTTTAAACCCAACAATCCTAGAAAATGTTCCTTTAGGAAAAGAACTCATCCAAACAGAGATTTTTGGTCCTGTCATGAGTCTGATTTCAATGAAAAACATTGAAGAAGCCCTACAGTTTGTCAACAGTGGAAATTATGGCAATATGGCTTGTCTATTTACTCAAAATGGCGCAATGGCTAGAAAATTCAGAAATGAAGCTGACGCTGGAAACATTGGAATCAATATTGGTGTAGCTGCTCCAATGGCTCAATTTCCTTTTAGTGGTTGGAAGGATAGTTTTTTCGGAGACTTACACGGTCAAGGAAATCATGCCATTGAGTTTTTTACTCAAACGAAAGTTGTGATAGAAAGATGGCCAAATATATGGTCAAGAAAATTTTAAATTAGTGTTATGATAAAAATCGCAAATGCACCTTGTTCTTGGGGAGTATTAGAGTTTGACTTAGCAGAAAAGTCAGGGAAAAAGGCTTTCAAGAGGTCTTAGATGAAATAGAAGCGACTGGCTATGTAGGAACCGAATTAGGCGATTGGGGTTTTATGCCCTCAGAACCAATCAGCCTTAGAAAGGAAATAGAAAAAAGAAAATTGGAATTGGTGGGTGCTTTTGTTCCTGTGGATTTGTCCGATAAAGACAAGCACGACGCGGGGGTTGTAAATGCATTAAAAACAGCTAAACTGATGTCCGATGCGAATTACAAGAAGTCTTTCATTGTTTTGGCCGATGACAATGGTTCGAATTCTGAAAGGACATTGAACGCTGGTAGGATAGACAACAGCATGATGCTTTCTGAGGAGCAATGGAAAGTCTTTGCCCATGCAGCCGATAGAATTGCAAGAGCAGTAAAAGAAGAATATGGACTCAGAACCGTTTTTCATCATCATTGTGCTGGTTTTATAGAAACTCCTGAGGAGATTGACCAGTTGATGGAGCTAACAGATCCACACTTGCTGGGGTTGTGCTTGGATATGGGTCACTATGCTTTTGGTGGTGGTGATCCCTTGATGGCGATTGAAAAACACAAGGAAAGAATCTGGCATGTCCATTTTAAGGACTATGATCCTTTGGCAGCGCAAGCCGCAAAAGAGGAAGGAGAAGATTATTTTGGGGCATTAAAAAGAGGTGTCTTTTGCGAATTAGGGGAAGGAATCGTTGATTTTCAATCCATTGTTTCTTTATTAAAAAAACTAAATTATAAAGATTGGATCGTCGTAGAACAAGACGTTTTACCAGGCATGGGGAGTCCAAAAAATTGCGCACTTAAAAACAGAAATTACATTAAAACACTTGGTTTATAATAATTGAAGTATGATTAAAATTAAATTTGGTGTTGCAGGATTGGGAAGAATTGGTAAGATTCACCTAGATAATTTACTTCGTATGGATGAAGTAGAAGTAGTAGCCGTTGTGGATCCCATAGCAACAGAACTAGAAATGGCTCGTAAAAAAGGAATTGAATTGGCTACAACTTCTTATGAGACAATGATAAATTCTAAAACCCTAGATGCCGTTGTTATCTGTACACCAACCGATAGCCATGCAGACTATGTAGAAATTGCCGCCAAGGCTGGAATTCATGTTTTTTGTGAAAAACCGCTGGATCTTAACCTGAATCGTGTTGTTGAAGTGCTTAGTATTGTCAAGGCCAGTGGGGTGAAATTGATGTTGGGCTTCAATAGAAGGTTTGACAAAGAGTTCATTAAAATTCATGATTTGGTTGAAGAGGGAGAAGTTGGCGCTCCAAATTTGGTAAAAATCACAAGCAGAGACCCTGGAGCTCCGCCTATTAGTTATATCAAAAAATCAGGAGGTTTGTTTTTAGACATGACCATCCACGATTTTGATATGGCAAGATATATTGTCGGAAAAGAAGTAACGGAAGTCTATGCCAAAGGTGCAGTGCTGGTTGATGAAAAAATTGGTGAAGCTGGGGATATTGATACTGCCATCGTGATTCTGACCTATGAAGACCAAAGCATGGCCGTAATTGACAATAGCAGGGAAGCAAAATATGGGTATGACCAAAGAATTGAAGTTTTTGGTTCTAAGGGAATGGTTCAGTCGAACAATAATTTTCGTGATTCTCATCGGCTATACACAGCTACAGGGGTGGAAGCTTCCCCTCCCCTACATTTTTTCTTAGAACGCTATGCAGATGCTTATAAAAAAGAATTGCGAGACTTTTTGGGTTGTCTTATTAACGGGGATTCACTTCCGGTTAATGGTCAAGATGGATTAATCTCTCTCAAAATAGGTCTTGCTGCCCTAAAATCTCTTAAAGAAGAAAGGCCTGTTAGGATTAACGAAATTCAATGATTACAAGTTTTTAATAGTGTAGGAGTGAATAAAAAACCAGGATGCATACTAACAGAACTTCAATCGGAATTGTTTGGTTAAAACGAGATCTTCGTTTACATGATCATGCTCCATTGTATAATGCAATTAAAGAAAATAAACAGGTGCTACTTCTTTATGCGTTTGAAAACATTTTAGCCCAAGACCCACATTACAGTCAACGTCACTTTAATTTCATAAAACAGTCATTAATTGATATTGTAGAATTTACTTGATATCTATAAGTCCAAATTCAACAAACTTATCTATCAAAAAATCCGCATACCTTAAAAATCCTAAATCTGTAAAATGTACTCCATCAACCGTGCCTTCATTGTCGTTACCTATTGCATTTTTACTTTCAATATAAAAAAATTATAATAGTTTTAATTTTTTTAGTAGATTATTTTATATCATTGGTATAAAATGTCAACTACTAGATAAATAAAAGGGTAGGTTTAAAAAAAATTAAAAAAATCATGTTTTACAGAATACTTATGTTACTTACCTTTTCATGTCTTTCTGATGTGCAAGCACAAGAAATTAGTGAAGAAATAGTTAATACTAAAGTAAACGAAGCTTTAAAGAATTTAGACTGGGCAGGTATAGATAAATACAACCAGCTAAATGAATTACAAATATCTAAAAGTTCCCCAGATGCAGTATTTATGGGAGATTCGATAACAGCAGGCTGGAGTGTTTTTTTGCCAGAATTTTTCTCTAATAACAATTTTATAAATAGGGGTATTGGTGGACAAACAACATCACAAATGCTCGTCCGATTTAGACAAGATGTTATTAATTTAAAGCCCAAAAGTGTTATTATACTAGCAGGCATAAATGATATTGCTAGAAACACCAAATTTTACAGCCTAGAAATAATTGCCGAGAATATCTTTTCTATGGTTGAATTAGCAAAAATAAATGGAATTGTACCAATTATATGTTCCGTTCTCCCTGCTGATGAATTTAGATGGAATCCTGATATTTCTCCTGCGGATTCAGTCATTAAGTTAAATTCGTTACTAAAGGCCTATGCTAATAAGAATCAAGTTATATATCTCAATTATTTTGATGAAATGGATAATAATAATGGAGGGCTAAGAGTTGAATTAACTTCTGATGGAGTTCATGTAACTAAAAAAGGATATGAATTGATGAGTGGGCTAGCAAAGCAATCTGTTTCAACTGCTTTTTAATAATTTCATTTGAAAGCTAAATTTCCACTCTCTAACTTCTCAATATTTACATTACAATAAAAATCTATGAAAAAAATAATCTTTGCCTTTACAATATTTTTTTTGGTTTCAGGCTGTAGTCAAAACACTTCAACATTTGATCTTCCTGAAAACCAAGGTGTGTCATCGGATCGTCTAGACAGAATTGATACTTACCTCAATAAAGCTATAAAGAAGAATCAGATCCCAGGAGCAGTAGCTTTAATCCGAAGAAACAATAAAATCATTTACAATAAAGCTTTTGGATATTCTGATGTAGAGAACAAAATAAAGTACTAGACAGACGATATTTTTTTTTGGTAATAGTCTATTAAAAGTATATTTCTCATTACCTTTTTATTTTTTAGTATATAAAATAATTAGACTCGTCTAATTTGTTTTATGTGGATACTTATTTAAGTTAAATTTAATTTAAATAAATCGCTATTAATAAAATAAAATTTCACCCAGTGTTTGTGGTGCTCGGACATATCAGAAAAGTGTTCTGATTTAGAGTAGCAGACAGAGATCAGTCAAACGCAAAGGAATTTATTACTTTTGGGGTTTACGATTATAAAACAAATGAACTTTTAAGCGATATCATTTTTTTTAAAAACTATAAATTGAATATGGAAATAATTGAAAACACTAAACATTATGATGTCATAATTGTCGGTTCTGGTGCAGGTGGAGGTATGGCTACAAAAGTTTTAGCCGACTCAGGATTAAAGGTTGCTGTTATTGAAGCTGGCCCTCATTTTGATCCAGCAAACCCAGATCAGCAAACTCAATTTAAATGGGCTCATGAATCGCCTAG
>JGI20157J14317_10004012_pt1 | contig 11533 bp, 11 predicted proteins | sample COG_07_FD_14317 | JGI IMG/M metagenome (IMG submission 14317)
TTGCGCAAGTGCGTACATTGTGGTTTTTGCACCGCTACGTGCCCGACTTACCAGCTACTGGGTGATGAGTTAGACGGGCCCCGCGGGCGCATTTATCTCATNAAGCAGGTGCTAGAGGGTGAGACGCCGACGCGTAAAACGCAGAGCCATCTNGACCGTTGTCTGACCTGCCGTAACTGTGAGTCGACCTGTCCCAGTGGTGTGCAATATGGCCACTTGGTGGATATTGGCCGCAAGTTGGTGGACGAGAAAGTGCCGCGTCCGCTGCCAGAGCGTCTGTTGCGTACCGCATTGAAGGAGGGCCTGCCCTCTAAACTCTTCGGCCCCGCGATGCGGGTGGGACAATCGGTCCGTGCGCTGCTGCCTGAGGCCCTGAAGGCCAAAGTGCCAGCCAAGCAGCCGGCCGGTGACTGGCCAACGACTATCCGCGAACGCAAGGTGTTGATGCTGGCGGGCTGCGTGCAGCCCAGCATGATGCCCAACGTCAATACAGCGACGGCGCGCGTCCTGGATGCCGTGGGGGTTCAAACCGTGGTCGCACCCTCAGCGGGTTGCTGTGGCGCCGTTAAATTTCACCTGAACGACCACGACGGCGGGCAAGCCCACATGCGCGCCAACATCGATGCGTGGTGGCCCTTTATCGCGCCCACCAATGGAGACACACCGGTTGAGAGCATCGTTATGAATGCGTCAGGCTGCGGCGTGATGGTGAAAGACTACGGCTATGTGTTGCGCAACGACCCCGCCTATGCGGACAAGGCGGCACGCGTGAGCGCACTGACTAAGGATCTGAGTGAGTTGTTGCCCGACTGGGTCGCCGCCTTAAGGCCAAAGCTAGTTGGTGACGGCGCTGCATCGGCTGAAAAGCCTGTGCTCGCCTACCACCCGCCTTGCACTTTGCAACACGGTCAACAACTGCGCGGCGGGGTGGAGCAGCACCTGAGCCAATTGGGCTTTACCGTGGCGGTAGCGCAAAATGAATCGCATCTGTGCTGCGGATCAGCGGGTACCTATTCGGTGCTCAACCCCGACCTGTCCAAGCAGCTGCGCGACCGTAAGTTGGGTAACCTCAAGCAAGTGGGGGCCTCCAGCATTATTTCTGCCAATGTCGGCTGTATTAGTCACCTGCAAAGTGGCACGGATGTCCCCGTGCGCCACTGGGTGGAGGTCTTAGACGCCGCGCTGACCAAGGCCTCAGTAGCAGGCTAATCAGGGGGAGTTTGCGGTCGTTGTCTCCGCGCTCGGCGGTGTTGGTCGGGGGGCTTGCCGCGCCAATGCCGCCATCATGGCCGCCGTCATGATGCATAGGGCGCCCACCCCGGTTTGGGGCACAAAGACAGCGGCCCCCAGCGCAATTGCGGACACGCTCCCAAAGACAACCTCACTCAGCATCACGACGGAGGTGGTCGAACTAGCGAGTCGTGCCGCGCCATACTGGATAGAGAAATTGGCCGCAACGACCGCCAAGGATAGCCCCAAGGCAACGGGAACCCAATCGGCGTTAACGGGCTTAGGAGCCTCTAACAACCCTAAGCTGTAGCCACCAAATGCGACCAGTGTGTTCAGGAAAACAGCGCCGAAAAACATGGCTAAAACGCGCACCGGTGCCGTGGTTGCGACCGCGTCGCAGCAGGACGTTGTTCAAGGCGAACATGAAGCCCGCAACGAGTGCCAGCACATCTGCGGCGCTTTGAGGCACGGGCCACGCCGACCCCGGCGTCCACAGCACGAGCCAAAGGCCAGCGAATGCGATGACTAGCCGGAACAGCGCGGCGGGTGTTGGGCGCTCGCCGAGCAGCCACCACGCTAGCAGTACGGCCCATGCGGGCATGGTGTAGAACAGCAAAATGACACGGATGACATCGCCCGTGGTGTAGGCCCAGTTAAACCCCACGTTGGTCGCACCTGCCGCGAGTGCGAGTGCCCACAAGCTGGGGTTGGTAAGCACCGTGCGCCAGCACCGTCGGTACCAGAGGCCGACGACCAGCAGCGCAGGCGCAAATACCGTTAGGGTGCCCCACAGTGGATGAAAGCCTGCGGCGTTTAACTGACGTAGCGGCCACCAAGAAACGCCCCAGACAAAGGCGTTGACTAGCAGGCCTAGGATTGCCCAGCGCTTTTCGTTGACGGTCATAGGGTTGATCAGTGTGGTGGCTCGTCGCGGGCCGTGCGCAACAGGCGGTCCATCTCTTGCGGATGCGCGCGCAGGTTGTGTGCGTGCCAGCGTTGGATGATGTACATCACGGACGCAATACACAAGCCAAATGCCGCGATAGAAACGTAGGCCGAGACGCCGGCGCCTGTCGCCGCGCTATAGGCCATGCCCAAGCCCAAAATACAGGCCTGCTCATTGAAATTTTGAACAGCAATAGACCGACCTGCCCCCATCAGGTTGTGCCCGCGGTGTTGCAGCAGGGCATTCATGGGGACAACCAAAAACCCGCCGAGACCGCCCAGCAAAATGAGGAAGGGGACCGCTAGCCATAAGTTGTCGATGAAGTTGAGCAACAAAATCAGCAAGCCCATGCCGATGCCCAAGGGCATGACCTTGCAGGCATGGTCTAAACGCACGCGCATGGATGCGACGATGGCGCCAATTGCGGTGCCGATAGCGACCACGCCGACCAATTTAGCGGCCTCTGTCGTGGAGTAGTTCAGAGCCACGGCCGCCCACGCCAAAACGATGTAACGCAGATTGCCACTGACGCCCCAAAAGAGCGTGGTCGTCGCTAAAGAAATTTGTCCCAGACGGTCTTTCCAGAGGCGCCGATTACAGTCGTAAAAATCAGGCAATAGCGACAGCGGGTTTCGCGGCATGGCCCGCGGCGCCACTCCGGTGCGGGGGATGCGTGTGTTGAACCACGCAGCAATCGCGTATACAAACACCATGCTTGCCAGTGCACTTTGCTCGACGGAGTGAATGCCAAGCGCTATGCCGGGCACGTCGATGCTAAGCAGCAAAGGCCCTAGGTACGGACCCACCAAGACGCCGCCCAAGACGACGCCCAAAATAATGGACGTAATCGTGAGCCCCTCAATCCAGCCGTTGGCTTTGACGAGGTCGGAGGCGGGCAGCAGCTCCGTCAAAATGCCGTATTTCGCTGGTGAGTAGGCCGCTGCACCCAGCCCAACGACGCCGTAAGCTAGCAACGGGTGGCTGCCCCACAACATTAATAAGCAGCCAATCACCTTAATGCTGTTGCTGAAAAACATGACCTGCCCCTTGGGGCGTGCATCGGCAAAGGCGCCAACCCACGGCGCTAAAACCACGTAAAACAAAGCGAACATCGGCACCAATGCCGCAGCTTGCCACGCCGGCGCCTGGGTATGGCGCAGCAGCGCAACAGCAATGACAAACAACGCGTTATCAGCCAAGGAGCTGAAGAACTGCGCTGCCATGATGGTGTAGAAGCCGCGCTTCATTGGTTTTTAGATTTTTTGCGTGGCGATAAGCGAGGCATGCTGACACAATAGGGGTCTGACAGCGCCTCGCGGTCAAGGTAGCGATGGTTATAGCACGCACTGGCTGCCGTGTCCGAGAAACGCGCCGTCGTTTAAACGTTAATTTGAGAAGTATTCGCTCGATATGCCGCGTCCGATTAAAGCCACCATCCACGTGAACGCACTGCGCCATAACCTTGGCCGCATACGTGTGTGCGCGCCGCACTCGCGGGTGTGGGCGGTGGTCAAGGCGAATGCCTATGGGCATGGACTGGCGCGCGTATTTGACGCGTTGCGGGGGGCTGACGGCTTTGCGGCCCTCGACCTTGATGAGGCGAAGCGCTTGCGCGAGATGGGCTGGCGCGGGCCCATTTTGTTGCTGGAGGGCGCGTTTGAGTTGCGGGACTTAGAGTGGTGCTCTCGGCTAGATTTGTGGCATACCGTGCACTGTGATGAACAAATTGACTGGCTTGCAACCCACAAGACGCAGGTGGCACACCGCGTATTTTTGAAGCTCAACTCTGGGATGAACCGCCTCGGGTTCGCGCCCGATGCCTTTCGTTCGGCGTGGACGCGGCTCAATGCCCTGACACAGGTCGATGAAATCTCGCTGATGACCCACTTTAGCGACGCGGACGGTGCGCGAGGTATTGCACAACAAGTGGCTTGCTTCGACACCGTGACGGCTGACCTCGCCGGTGCCCGAACCCTGTGCAATAGCGCCGCGATTCTGCGCCATGCCAATGCGCCTTTGGGGGCGCGGGATGGCCCACACACAGAGGCGCCTGGCGATACGCAGCGAGGCCATGTTGCCGCTGATTGGGTGCGTGCGGGTATTGCGCTGTACGGCAGTGCGCCCGATTTTCCCGAGTGCACTGCGGCGCAGTGGGGACTGTTGCCGACCATGACGTTGTCCAGCAAGTTGCTGGCCATCCAATCGCTGCGTGCAGGCGATACCGTTGGTTATGGCTCGACGTTTGTGGCCCCAGAGGCCATGGGTGTAGGGGTTGTCGCTTGTGGTTACGCCGATGGTTATCCACGCCATGCGTCGGGCAGCTTCGGGGAGGGAGCGCCTGTTTTAGTCAATGGGGTCCGAACGCGCGTGATTGGCCGCGTCAGCATGGACATGTTGACCGTGGACTTGCGTCCGGTTTGTGAGGCCACTGGAGTGATGCCGATGGCGGGCGCCGAGGTGGTCTTGTGGGGGCGCAGTGCAACAGGTGCGGTATTGCCTGTAGATGAGGTCGCGCAGGCGAGCGGGACCATTGCCTACGAGCTACTCTGCGCGCTTGCGCCACGGGTGCCCGTGACGGTCGTCGATGAACCGGCGGTGGCCGGCGACGGTCAAGCGGCTTGAGATGACAGCCCCCGCGCGTTTGCAATTTTTGTCGCCCGCCTGGTTCACGCCGGTGATGGGGCTGGCGGGCTTGGCCTTGGCTTGGTTCAGAGCCGCACCGCTCCTTGGCGTGCCCGCAGCCTGGGTGGCACAGGGGGTGGGGTTTGTCGCGTCGGTCTTGTTTCTGGTTCTGTTCACCCAGTCGGTCCGTCGTGTGATCCAATTCCCGCAGGCCGTGGTTGCTGATTTGACCCATCCCGTAAGGCACGCCTTTGTGGCGGCGATTCCCGTCGGCTTGCTGCTGGTCACCGCCTTTTTGGGTCAGGTTTTTGGTCAACCCGCCTGGCTGTCCGGGCTGTGGTTAATGGCGGCATTTTCGCAACTGCTCGTGACTTGGTGGGTACTGTCCAAGTGGCTGCAACCCCAACCCGATGAGGCGGGCGACGGGATCAGTATGTGGAGCGGCATTACCCCTCTGCTGTTTATTCCGGTGGTCGGTAATGTGGTGGCACCGCTCGCGGGTATACCGCTGGGCTATGCGGATTGGTCGGTGATGCAGGCCGGGATTGGTTTGTTTTTTTGGCCACTGGTCTTGCTGCTGGTGTTGGTTCGTCGCGCCGCGCACAGCTCCCTGCCTATTCCGTTGTTACCCACGTGGTGTATCGCCGTCGCACCGCCCTCGGTTTTGGGGCTGGTTGCCTGTGATTTCCAAGCCCCCCTTTGGGTGGGTCAGATGGCGTGGGCTATGGGATTTTTCTGCTTGTTATGGAGCGCGCCCGTGCTGAGGCGTGCTTGGCAGGGCGGCTTTCACATGGGGTTCTGGGCGCTATCTTTTCCTCTGGCTGCCCTTACGGGGTTGAGCTTTGTGGTCGGAGAAGGCATGGTTACGGCGGCGACGAGCGGCACCGTGTTCCCGCTCATGATGCAAGGCGTTGCTGTCGTGCTGCTGGTGTTGACGACCGCCGTGACGCTGACCTTGTGCGTGCTGACGGTTAGCGGACTGCTAGCGGGGCGCTTGCTGGTAGCCGACGGCTTGCCAACCGTGCAAGCCTAGCAGGCGCCATGGCTACGCCCAGACATCAAGTAGGGCAGCTTGGGCGGCTTGAATGGCGGGTTCGTCGCGTCGCTCTGCCAAATAAATAAAGCTTAATTCGCAATCTAAGTGCACCGCGTCTGCGATGACGAGGCCACTTGCCTGGGCCTCGTGAATGGCTACCGACTCTCTGGCCAGTGACAGGCCGACGCCCGAACGAACCAAGTCCACCATGGAGGACTCTTGGTCCACCAAGGCGGCGCGCTGTAACGACAGCCCCAGTGGTTCCGAGACCGCGGTGAGCAGGCGGTGGTGGGCGGACTCTGGGGGCGTCACGATCCACGGTAATCTGGCTAGCCCTTGCCAGTCTTGTCCCAGCACGCGCGCGCCCCAACCCGCAGGCGCCAAGACGCGGTAGCGAAACGAGCTCAATACGTGGCAGTGCCAGCGCGGAGACAAGCCTGCAGGCTCCAGTGTGTTGGGGTTGCCTAAAAAAAATGCGACATCCAGGTCGCCGTTGCTGATGAGCTGGCGGCCTTGGCCACTGATGCCGTGGCGCAGGACCGTTTGCACTTGGGGGGCTCGCCCGACCAAGGCCTTCAGGAAGGGCCCCAAGCGTGTAAATTCTGGATCCAAAATGGTGCCAATGGCCAGTTGCCCTCGGAGCTCGTTGTGCAGGCGTTGGGCGTACTGTGTGAACTCGCTCATGGCGGAGACGACCCGCTCAGCCCAGGGCAGTATCGCGACCCCGTCGGGACTTAGGCGCATGCCTTGCGGCTCGCGCTCGAAGAGGACCATACCGAGCTCGCTTTGAAGCTGCTTGATTTGTAGACTAATCGCAGGTTGACTCAGGTGTACTTTCTCGCCTGCGCGGGAGATACTGCCCTCGCGTGCCACAGCCAAAAATATACGCAATCGCTGAATATCCATCACGCGATGATATAAGAAATTCAAATATATGAGATCGGTTTATTCAACTGGCATCGTTGGGCAAACCTATTTAAGATACAGCTGTGGAAATAAATTTCGCGGTATTTCATCTAGGTTTACGCACCAACCCAATTAATCGGACCCTTTAAGTCATGAGTAACTCAAATATCAAAACCATCCCCCATATTGTTAATGGTCAACCAACTACCGGGACATCAACCCGCCGACAAGACGTTACCAACCCCGCCACAGGGGCGGTCACCGGCTCAGTCTGTCTAGCGAACGCCAGTGATGTCGACCAAGCGGTTGCTGCGGCCAAGGCGGCGTTCCCCGCATGGTCGAACACGCCTCCTCTGCGACGGGCGCGTGTGATGTTCAAGTTTTTGGAGCTGTTGAACCAGCGCCAGGATGACTTTGCACGCATCATTACCGCCGAACACGGTAAGGTGTTCACGGATGCCCAGGGCGAGGTCACACGCGGCATTGAAATTGTTGAGTTTGCCTGCGGCATTCCCCAATTGTTGAAGGGTGACTACAGCGAGCAAGTCTCCACCGGCATCGATAACTGGACCATGCGTCAAAGCCTGGGTGTGGTGGCGGGTATCACACCCTTTAACTTCCCCGTGATGGTGCCCATGTGGATGTACCCCGTCGCGATCGCGTGCGGCAATACCTTTGTGTTGAAGCCCAGCCCACTGGACCCCTCAGCCAGTTTGTTGATGGCGGAGCTGTTTAAAGAGGCCGGTTTGCCGGACGGCGTGTTCAACGTGGTGCAAGGCGATAAGGAGTCAGTCGATGCGCTGATGGTCCACCCTGACGTGCAGGCTTTGAGCTTTGTGGGGTCGACGCCAATTGCGAACATCATTTACGAAACGGGCGCCCACCACGGCAAACGCGTGCAGGCTTTGGGCGGCGCGAAGAATCACATGGTGGTCATGCCCGACGCGGATATGGATAAAGTTGTTGACGCCCTCATGGGCGCGGCCTACGGGTCGGCTGGTGAGCGCTGTATGGCGATATCGGTGGCGGTGTTGGTTGGCGATGTAGGCGCCCGTTTGATGCCTAAATTGGCTGAGCGCGCACGCCAATTGAAAATTAAAAACGGTGTGGAAATGGATGCCGAAATGGGCCCCATCGTGACCGCCGCTGCCAAGCAACGCATCACGGGCTACATCGACGTGGGGGTTGCTGAGGGTGCGGACCTCTTGGTTGATGGACGTGACTTCAACGGCGCCGTCGCGGGGGCTGGCTGTGAGGATGGTTTCTGGTTGGGTGCGACTTTATTTGATAACGTAACCACCGAGATGCGCATTTATAAAGAGGAGATCTTTGGTCCCGTTTTGGCATGCGTGCACGTGGCCGGCTTTGCCGAAGCGGTGGAGATGATCAACGCACATGAATTCGGTAACGGCGTTGCGTGCTTCACCAGTGATGGCAACGTGGCGCGTGAATTTGCACGCCAGATCCAGGTCGGTATGGTGGGCATCAACGTGCCGATCCCCGTGCCCATGGCCTGGCAGGGTTTTGGTGGCTGGAAGCGCAGCTTGTTCGGCGACATGCATGCCTATGGCGAAGAGGGCGTGCGTTTTTACACCAAGCAAAAATCAGTGATGCAGCGCTGGCCCGCGAGTATCGACAAAGGTGCGGAATTTGCGATGCCAACGTCCAAGTAAATGACCGATTTCACCTCGAGTGAGGACTGGGTGACGGTCGCGCGCTACACCGACCCAACCCTCGCCTTGGTGATTCAGGGCTGTTTGCAGGCGGCTGGCGTGCCCGCCACGGTTGCCGACCAACATATGGTGCAAATGCATTCCTTGTTGGCCGGCGCGATTCCGGTAAGGGTGCAGGTGCCCGCAAGTTGGGAGCACCAAGCATTGCGTGTATTAGCGGCATTTGAGCGGGGCGATTTCGCGTTGCCCGAGGACTATGGTGAGACGCTTGGTGAAAGCGATATTGGTAGCGGCGATGATGAGCCGCCTCAGGAGGCGATAGATGCAAGAGACCGATAGGTCTGCCGTTGCGGCAGAGAACCATTTTGACTACGTCGTTATCGGCGCGGGCACGGCGGGTTGTTTGCTGGCTAATCGCTTGAGTGCAGACCCCAGCAAGCGGGTGCTACTCATTGAGGCAGGCAAGGCAGACAACTACCATTGGATTCATATTCCTGTGGGGTACCTGTATTGCATTGGCAATCCGCGTACCGATTGGCTCTATGAGACGGAGCCCACCAAGGGGCTGAACGGGCGGACATTGCGCTACCCACGCGGCAAGGCCTTGGGTGGGTGCTCAAGCATCAACGGCATGATTTACATGCGGGGTCAAGCGCGTGACTATGACCAGTGGGCGGCCGCCACGGGTGAGGCCTCATGGGGCTGGACGCAGTGCTTGCCAGATTTTTTGGCTCACGAATCGCATTACTCACAAGACGATCAGCGTGGCGCAGAGGCTGCGAACTGGCACCGCGGGGGTGGTGAATGGCGCGTCGAGAAGCAGCGCCTACGTTGGGACGTTTTGGACGCCTTTTCCCTGGCGGCACAGCAAAGCGGTATTCCGGTGTCGCCCGATTTCAATCGTGGCGACAACGCGGGCGTTGGTTATTTCGAGGTCAATCAGCGCAAAGGTTGGCGTTGGAACACCTCAAAGGCATTTTTGCGACCAATTAAGCACCGCACAAACTTAGTTGTCCGCACGCAGACACACGTTGAGCGCTTGCGGCTAGAGGGCGATGCGCAGAGTGGCTGGCACTGTTGGGGGGCGACGCTATTTGATGCCGTCGCCAAGCGCCGTTACGACGTATGTGCTGCAAACGCAGTCGTTTCTAGCGCCGGGAGCATTGGCTCTCCGCAGCTATTGCAGTGTTCAGGGATAGGCGATCCCGCCGTGTTGCAACGGGCTGGGGTTAAGCCCCTCGTTGCGCTGCCAGGTGTGGGCGCCAACTTGCAAGACCACCTGCAAATAAGGGCGGTCTTTTCCGTCAAAGGGGTCTCCACTTTAAACACCATGGCCAATAGCTTATGGGGCAAGGCCATGATCGCCTTAGAGTATGCCTTGAAGCGCTCTGGCCCCATGAGCATGGCGCCGAGTCAGTTGGGGGCGTTTGTTAAGTCTGATCCACAACAGCCCTATGCCAACCTTCAGTACCACGTGCAACCACTCAGCTTGGATGCGTTTGGAGAGCCGTTGCATCACTTCAACGCCTTCACAGCGAGTGTCTGTAATCTCAACCCACGAGCCGCGGCACGGTACACATAAAAAGTCCTGATACGCGACAGGCGCCTGCTATCGCACCAAATTATTTAAGCACGGACGAGGACAGGAAAATTGCCGCAGACTCGTTGCGTTTGACACGCCGCATTGTGGGGCAGTCGGCGCTTGAAAACTTTCAGCCGCAGGAGGTCAAGCCTGGCGTGCAGTACCAAACCGACGGGGAACTGGCGACGTTGGCGGGCGATATTGCCACCACTATTTTTCATCCGGTGGGCACGACAAAAATGGGGCGCGATGACGATCCGATGGCGGTCGTTGATCCCCACCTACGGGTTCGTGATGGCCGCGGCGGTGTGATCAAAGGCTTGCGTATTGTTGATGCAGGCGTGATGCCAATGATCACCAGCGGTAACACCAACAGCCCGACGCTGATGATTGCTGAAAAAGCTGCAAAGTGGTTAATCAGTAATGAATAGGTATTCATCGCCTGTTTAGTGTTGGTATAAATGCGGGAAAGTCCTCATGTCCGCGGGGGTTTTCAGTCGTTACAGTTAACCCATCGCGGAATGACAGAGCGTCAGTTCAGTCACTTTCGCTTCAGCGAGGGTCGAGGAGACAAATCGAGCCAGAGTCCAAAGAGACTAGAAAAAGCACCGATAGACATCGGTGCTTTTTTTTCGCGGTGTCGTTTAAACGGACGCCTCATCTAAACGTTGATAACCGTATTTACAGAGCACCCTGACGCGGTCATAAAACACATGGAATTTATTACGGTCACACTGGCCTCCTTTTTGGCGGGCTTCGTGGATGCCATCGTGGGCGGGGGTGGCCTGGTGTTGGTGCCCGCGCTATTCGCTACTTTCCCGAACACGCATCCGGCCACACTGTTTGGGGTTAACAAGAGTGCCTCCATGTGGGGCACAGGCGCGGCAGCTTGGCAGTATGCGCACCGCGTCAAGATGCCGTGGCGCAGCTTATGGCCCGCGTTGGTGCTGGCGGTGATCGGCTCATTTGGCGGCGCTTGGGCGGTGACGCTGGTCTCACCGGATCTGTTTCGTAAGGCATTGCCTGCGGTACTGCTCGCGGTTTTTGTCTATACGCTGGTTAAGAAAGACATGGGCCGACAGCATGCCCCAAGACACACTGCCCGGCGTGAGCGCGTGGTGATGGGGTTACTTGGCTTTGTTGTTGGCGCGTATGACGGCTTCTTTGGACCCGGCACGGGTAGCTTTTTTGTTTTTGCGATGGTGCGCTGGCTAGGTTTTGATTTTTGCATGCCAGTGCCAGTGCCAAGCTGTTGAACTTGGCCTCTAACATGGCGGCGTTGGCCTTGTTTATATCGACGGGCCACATTTGGTGGCACTTGGTCTTGTTTATTGCAATCGCTAATGTGGCCGGCAGCGTGATTGGCACCCGCTTGGCGCTAAAGCATGGCTCTGGCTTCGTGCGCGTTGCATTTATGGTGGTCGTCGCCGCGCTGATCTTAAAGACAGCATGGGACGCTTATGGCATTGGCTAATTGGGTGCCACGGCGCCAGGAGAGGCGAGCTTTAAAGCGGCAACAGGCCCAGGTTCAGGTTCAG
>JGI20157J14317_10004023_pt1 | contig 11517 bp, 15 predicted proteins | sample COG_07_FD_14317 | JGI IMG/M metagenome (IMG submission 14317)
CGGGCATACCTTCTTGAATATGATCTGAGTCACCCATCAAGACAACACCTATAGAGTCTTCATCTAAGTTAAGAGCAACACCTAAAAGTCCACCAGGAAATTCCAGAAGTTCAGAAGACATTGCATTCTCTAATCCTTTAACCCTTGCGACTCCATCAGCTATGGAAGCTACATAACCAACTAAATCATCTTTTACTTCGTCTGACCAATTCCCTAAAGTTTCTTTTAGAGATTCTGAAATTTGTTTTGGATCTATATTTAAATCGCTCACATTACCTTCCTTCTAATACTGTTTGTATATCTGAAAATTTTGATGAAAGCAATCCATCAAAGGTTCTTTCTCCAATACTTACTTTTATTCCTCCTATTACAGAGGAGTCAACTTTAAGACTTAACTCTATATCTCTGCCTAACTTGCTTTTTAGAGCAGCTTTGAGATCATTCTGAGTTGAGTCATTTAATTCAACAGCTGAAATAACCTTTGCTAATGCTGCACCTCTTTTTTCAGCAATATAGTTAGAAACTTGCTGTTCAATATCTGACAAGTTATCCGCATAGCCTTGAGAGATAGTAAGTGTTATTAAATCAAGAGTCATTGAAGTAACCCTTTTTGAAAATATACTACTTATCGCTTCAATTTTCTTATCTGCAGGTATACCAAAATTTCTAAATACATCTAACGCTTCAGTATTACTGTTTAAAACTTGAAGAACTTGGAGGAATTCCTCTTCAATTTTCACACTGTCGTCAGACGATGAAATAATTTCTACTAACCCTTTAGAAAAAGATTCTGTACCCATTTAGCTTGATGTCTCCATGTCTTTAATGAATTTATCAATTAAATCTTGTTGATCTTTTTCAGACATTGATGCAGCAACCTTTTGTGAAATTGCTAATGACAGATCTGCTACCTGAGAACTTATCTCTGATGATAATCTTTCTTTCTCAGCTTCAGAATCGGACTTAGCTTTTTCAACAATTGCTTCAGCATCTTGTCTAGCTTGATCGATAATTTCTTCTTTTACTTTTTCTGCAGCAGCTTTACCTTCATCAATTATTTTTTGAACTTCTGAATTAGCATCTGAAACTAACTTTGCATATTCAGCTTTTGTTGATTCTGCTTCCGCTTTTGTTGCTTCAGCAGCTTCAATTTGTCCTTCAATTGATGCAGCTCTTTCTTCAAGAGTTGTATTTAAGGCTGGTAGTGCCCATTTCCATACAAAGAAAAAGACAATGGCAAATGCAGCCACACCAGCTACTAATTCTGATGTTGCCGGGAGTAGTAGATCTACCCCTGAGCCTGCTTCTTCAGCTTCTGCGTAAAATACGTTTAAATTTAAAGTCATTAGTTAATCCTATACTAAGAAGAATAGAACGAACCCAATAAGTGCTAATGCCTCTGTAAAGGCGATACCTAAGAACATTGTTGTTCTTACCATACCTGCAGCTTCTGGTTGTCTAGCCATCGCTTGTACAGCATTACCAGCAATTAACCCGATTCCAATACCGGGACCAATTGCGGCTAGTCCGTATCCTATTAACGCGTATGCAGCTTCCATTTTCCTCCTTATTATTATTAATGCTCTGGGTGCAGAGACGTTTGTATATACACTGCAGACAACAAAGTAAATATGTATGCCTGCAAAATTGAAACTATTAATTCAAAACCATAAATTGCTAGACCTAATGTGAACCATGCGGCACCTATAGGGGCTCTAGCAATTAAATACTCAACTCCACCTGGTTGAACAATGAAGAAATAAGCTGAGGCCAAAAGAAGACTTAACATTACGTGACCTGCAACTAAGTTTGCAAAAAGTCGAACCGCAAGACTAAATGGTCTCACTAAAAGTACAGATACTAGCTCTATAATTCCAACTAAGGGTTTAAGAGCCACTGGTACACCTGGTGGCCATATTAAATGAGTGAAATACCCAATTCCTTGTTTTTGGACTCCTACTACTAGGAAAATTACATAGGTCAGCAAACTTAGAAATAAAGGTAGCGCCATACGAGATGTTACAGGAAAGTTTACAAGGGGTGTTACTTCAAAAAGGTTTCCTACTAATACAAACATAAAGATTGAAATTAAATAAGGTGTAAACTTCTCTCCACCTCTACCGATTACTCCAACGGCAATCTCGTCTTTTACGAATGAAAATATTGACTCAACTACAGATTGAAGTTTTCCTGGTACTGTGGATTTTTTTCGAAGACCAAAATACATCAATGCTACAGGTATTAATCCAGCAAGAAGTATCAAAACTTCTGTTCTTGATATTTGAGAAGAACCGAAATTAGCAAACTCGAATAGCTCTTTAACATTTGCTGGTTTGCAAACTACTTCGTTTATAAAATCACAAGTTTCAGCTGCTGTTATCATTTGCCCAATCTAAATCTGTGTCTTTTCTCTTTATAACCATAGCCATTTCTAAAAATAACATACTCAAAAAAACAATTGGCACTGTCAGTGACATTGCCATTTCATCAATAGAATATAGGTTTCTAAATAATAAGAGAAATCCAAATATGTAAATTAATCTTGCTACGTAGCCAAATAAAGCTGAGAAATAATAAAAGTTAAGTGAGATATTTGCAGCAAAAGACATTAGAAAAGCTCCCAAATAAAAACCTGATGCAACAATCAAACCAGAAACAAGAGATGTGATCATAGATTCTGTTGATTTTATCAAGAACAATAACGGGACAAGTGTATAAATTGGAAAAGATCGTTTAAGCATACGAGTAGCAAGTATTAACTCCACATTCATAAGTTATTCTCTAACTTTTTGGAGATTTGCCACATTCTTCTTGAGCCATCATAGATACCTATTAAAACAAATATAATTACTGGAACTGGTTCATAGCCAATAAAGTATTGAATTAAGAGTCCAATAAGTAGTCCGCTAATGATCGATGTTGAAAAGGAAGTTACTGGACCAAAGTCTTGAAGGTTAAGATTATTTTTTTTAGGCATACGGTTGATGTGTTATTGCCAGATCTCTTACCTGGGCTTTTAAATTTGATAATTGTTTTTCATCATTCCTATTTTTGAGAATATCAGAGATTAATAAACCAACTGTAGTTAACTGCTCTTCTTTCATACCACAGGTTGTAACTGCTGGTGTTCCCATGCGTATACCTGATGTTACAAAGGGAGATCTTGTATCAAATGGTATTGCGTTTCTATTGAGAGTTATACCCATTTCATTCAATAAAATACCAGCTTCTTTTCCTGTGAGTTCTTCATCCACACTCTGAGTATCAACTAAGACAATATGGTTAACGGTTCCTCCACTAACAACCCTTAATCCCTCGTTTGAGAATGAGTCTGCTAAAGCTTTAGCGTTCTTTAAAATCTGTTGTGCGTACGTTTTAAAATCGTCTGATAACGCTTCCTTGAAACAAACTGCTTTTGCAGCTATTTGATTGTTTATTGCTCCACCCTGTGCACCAGGAAAAATATTTTTATCTACATCTTTTGCAAATTCTTCTTTAGAAAGTATGAGTCCACCCCGTGGACCTCTAAGAGCTTTATGTGTTGTGGCTGTGACAATATCTGCATACTCCATCGGATTATCCACAACTTTACCTGCAACTAATCCAATAAAATGGGCTGCATCAACCATAAACTTTGCATCTATTGAATCTGCTATTTCCCTAAAGGCTTTGAAATCTAAATTTTGTGAGTAAGAGGAGTAACCGGCTATCAATAATTTTGGTTTATGTTGGTGGGCAAGTTTCTCAACCTCCTCCATATCAATTAATTCTGTTTCCTTATTTAAGCCATAACCTACAAAATCATACATGCGGCCAGAAAAATTTACAGGCGAACCGTGTGTCAAGTGACCACCTTGATCAAGGTTCATCCCCATGACAGTATCTCCAGCATTTAATAATTGAAGATAGACCGCCATATTTGCTGAAGAGCCAGAGTGTGGTTGAACATTTGCATGATCAGCATCAAAAAGCTCACAAGCTCTATCTATAGCTAGTTGTTCTATTTCATCAACAGTCTCACATCCTTCATAGTATCTTCTACCAGGAAAGCCTTCAGAGTATTTGTTTGTAAGAATTGATCCTGATGCCTCCATTACTGCTTTCGATGCAAAGTTTTCAGATGCAATTAAATGAATATGAGAATTCTGTCTACTTAAATCTTTATCTATTAAATTTGAAATTTCGACATCAACATCAGCCAAGTTCTTTTGTGAAGCGCCATTCATATCCATATTCATATCTTAACAGTAACTTGGTGGCCACTTTAATGGACCTTGCCTTAAAATTTTTCCTCCCTCTATTCTGAGGTCTACAACTGTTGAACCATCCCCGTGAGTTGCATAACCTTCCAAATAGGCTGAAACAGAATCTCCAAATATATTTTCAGCTTCAACATGATTATTTGCCTCCTTGTTACCTGAAATATTTGCACTAGTAACTGCTAAAGGTCCAGTTTGTTTCAATAGTTCAAGGGCTAGTTCATTTTCAGGTACTCTAATTCCAACTGAATTAGGATTGATGGTTCCTACGCCGGGTGGGAATGCTTCCTCCACCTCAACAACTACTGTCAATGGGCCGGGCCAATATAACTCAACTACTTCAGGTATTTGTGTTTTTATATTAAGTTTTCTTAATTCAGCAAAAGAATGTACGAGCAATGAGACCGGATTGTCATCATCTCTTTTTTTGATTTTAAAAAGATTTTCTACTGCTGCCTGAGAATTTGGGTTAACACCGATCCCGTAGACAGTTTCAGTGGGAATACCTACAATTTGATTCTTTTCAATTTTACTTACAGCTTTATCTAAATTATCTAGTTGCAAAAACATAGCGATCCCTTTCAGCTAAATCTTTTAGTACTTTGACATCTTTCCAATCTGTCAATAATTCTAAAGTTTGTTCTGACTTTGTTGAGTCAATCTCAAGACAAAGTGTTAAGTTGGTGAGGTCATTACTTTCAATTTGTTTTATTAATCTTGATATTATTTCTAGGCCGTCTACTCCCCCGTTTAATGCAATTAGAGGTTCATAATCAATAACCTCTTTGTCAAGGTCATCTAAATTTTCCTGAGGGATATACGGAAGATTTGCAATTATTAAATCAATATTTTTAGTTTTAACATTTCCTAACAGATCAGATTGATAAAAGTTTACTGGCACTGAGTTAAGTTGTGCATTTTCAATTGCAATACTTAATGCTTCTTGGGAAATATCTATACCGGAAACTTCAACATCAGGAAATAAAACTTTCATCATTAAAGCAATACATCCTGATCCAGTTCCAATATCTAAAATGCCTTTTGATGGTTCAGTATTTTCTTTGATTAGCTCAATAAGATACTCAGTTTCAGGTCTAGGTATTAAACAACGTTGATCAACTTTCAATTGAATAGTGTAAAAAGGTACGTACTCTTCAATGTACTGCAAGGGTTCGTGATTAAGTCTTCTTGTTAATAGGGTCGAATACTCATTTTCATAGTCTGTAGGTGACCCATTTATTTCTTTTGCTTTTTCTCTCAATCGAGCTAATTCGTATTCTGGTATATTTCTAATGTTCACTTTATTCTTCTAAGTTAGCCAAACGTGTAGTTTCATGATCAGCAATCAATGCCGTGACAAAATCTTCTAAGTCCCCGTCTAGAACTTGATCAAGTCGTTTAATTGTTAAATTGATACGATGATCTGAAACTCTGTTGTCTTTATAGTTATAAGTTCTTATTTTATCTGAGCGCTCACCGGAACCTACTTGTTCTTTTCTGTCTTTAGCTCTTTCGGCAGCAGCTTCGTCTTGTCGTGCTTTTAGTAGGCGTGATCGTAAGATTCTCATTGCTTGATTTTTATTTTTTAATTGTGATTTTTCATCTTGACTGGTCACAACTAATCCAGTGGGGATATAGGTAATTCTCACTGCAGAATCAGTTGTATTAACACTCTGACCACCTGGTCCACTAGACCTATATACATCAATTTTTAGATCATTTGCTGCAATACTTAAGTCAACCTCTTCTGCTTCTGGAAGAACTGCAACAGTAGCTATTGAGGTATGTACTCTTCCTTGTGACTCGGTTTTAGGAATTCTTTGAACTCTATGAGCTCCTGCCTCAAACTTAAGTTTTGAATATACACCTTTAGATTTAATTGAGAAAATAATCTTGTTGTAGCCTCCTTGTTCTGATGCTGTAAGCTCTATAGGCTCTACGTTCCAGCTATTTCTCTCTGCAAAACGAGTGTACATTTTGTACAAGTCCCCAACCCATATTGCTGCCTCTTCACCACCTGCACCAGGACGTATCTCTACTAAAACATCTTTTTCATCAAGAGGGTCTTTTGGTAACAGTGCAATTTTTATATCTTCGGTAAGGTCAATAATTGAAGATTTTGAGTCACTCACTAATGCCTCAAGCTCTGTTTTCATATCAGTATCCTCTTCAGATTTTAACATTTCTTCTGCATCAGCTATATCGCTGTTAAGCGTTCTCCATTCATTAAAAAGAACAACAATTGAAGTGACATCACTATGTCTTTTTGCTAGTTCAGCATATGCTTTTGGATCTGATGATATATCCATCTTTTGGAGCTCTGCTTCTATCTCTTCCAAAGAACTTTCTAAAGCTGTAAGTTTCTCAACTAATGCTTCATCCATTTTTTAACTCCTTTGAAGTAGATAGTAGTTCATCAAATTGGGCATTATCTTCACTATATTTAATACAATTAGCCATGGATATTATTGCAACTTGAATCTGTTCATCACTAGGTATTTTTGTTGTTATTTTTTGAGTCCAAATTCCAGGAGTTGCAAAAATTTTGGAGATTAAAGAATCACTATTTTTAAAATTAAATTTTAGTATTTCGTACGAAATCATTGCGACAACAAAAACATGTAATAATCGTGTGATAAGAGTAAAAAATACATTAAGGGTTGGAATAAAGGGAAGAGTCAACAGGCTGACAAAAACTATTAAAAATATAAAAGAAGTACCACATCGAATATGCTCTTTTGGAAATTTTTTAACATCATCTATTTCAAGTGAATGTTCAGCTTCGAATGATGCTATGGTCATATGTTCTGCGCCATGATACTCAAACAACTCTTGAGCATCCTTTGTTTTACCAACTAAGTAAATATATGTAATAACAATTAATCCTCTCAGAATGCCTTCAGTAAATCCCTTCATAGTTTGGGTAAGATCTAAGAGGTCTATCAATAATCTTGGCCCGACTATAAGAAGACTCAGTATTGACACTATAAGTAAAGTATTAGTAATTTTAGTAAAAAGAGTCTCTTCTTCTTGTTCGCCGTAATATAAAGTATCTGAAAGTGATATGCCTTTATAGCCCACATATAAAGAATCAATTAACGCTCCCACTCCTCTTACGAAAGGTATTTTCCAAATACCCTCTCTTTGTGTTAATGGAGTTCTTTTTTCAAAGTAATTATGAATTTGATTTTTTTGATCCCTTACAGCGAGAGACCAACCCTTTGGACTCTGTATCAGGACGCCACCAATTACAGCTTGTCCTCCATAGGCAATATTGTCTTTAGACATTTTGGGTGTATTAAATTAAGTTATTCTTCTTCTTGAGAAGAAGCTTCTTGTGGTGCTTGACGGGTACTTGTAGAACCGTACCTTTGTTTAAATCTCTCTACACGTCCTGTGGAGTCGACAAGTTTTTGTTTACCAGTAAAAAATGGGTGACTTGCACTAGATATTTCAAGTTTAACTAATGGGTAGTCGTTTCCATCTTCCCAAGAAATTGTCTCACTTGTTTTAATTGTAGAACGAGTAAGAAATGCAAAACCTGCATCTTCATCTTGGAAAACTACTTCTCTATAATCTGGATGTATGCCTTGTTTCATATCTACACTCTAACTTACTTGTTGTTTTTTGCGACATCTTTTAAGAAGGCTTCATTGGTTTTAACAGTTTTGAACCTATCTATTAAAAGCTCTGTAGCACCGCTCTCAAGTCCAACTAACACTCTTCTTAGTGCCCAAAGGGATTGTAGCTCTTGTGGTGAAACAAGTCTTTGTTCTTCTCTAGTTCCAGAAGGTGTGACATCAATGGCTGGGAAGACACGTTTATCCGCAAGACCTCTATCAAGCTTAAGTTCCATGTTTCCAGTACCTTTGAATTCTTCAAATATAACCTCATCCATTTTCGAACCAGTTTCAACAAGAGCTGTTCCAAGAATTGTTAAGCTTCCTCCGCCTTCTATGTTTCTAGCTGCACCAAAAAATTGCTTTACTGGGGTAATTGCAGTTGAATCTAATCCACCGGAAAGAATCCTACCACTGGCTGGAGATGCCAAGTTGTGTGCCCTAGCTAAACGAGTAATAGAGTCTAAAAGTATGACAACATCTTTTCCTTCTTCCGTAAGTCTTTTTGCTCTCTCAATTGCCAATCTTGAAACTTGTGTATGTTCTTCTGGAGGTCTATCAAAAGTAGAAAATATTACCTCACCGTTTACTGATCTCTGCATATCAGTTACTTCCTCTGGTCTTTCATCAACTAGAACTACCATTAAATGTACTTCGGGGTTATTTTCAGTAATTGAGTTTGCGATTTCTTTAAGAATTGTTGTTTTCCCTGCTTTAGGAGGTGAGACGATTAATCCTCTTTGACCTTTACCTATAGGGGCAATTAAATCAATTATCCTTCCTACTATTTTTTCAGGTTTACCTATTACTTCTAGTTTTAAACGTTCGTCTGGGAACAAAGGTGTTAATTTATTAAAATCAACCCTTCTAGCCAATAATTCAGGGTCAGCGGCATTAACAGTTTTTGGATCCATTAAAGCAGGGTATTTTTCTTTTTGTCTTGGTGCACGTATAGGTCCTTCGACTAAATCTCCTTTACGCATCCTATATTTTTTTATAATTCCTGCAGGAACATATACATCATTATCACCGGGTTTATAACCACTACATCTTAAAAATCCATAACCCTCTGGAAGAATATCAAGAATGCCTTCTCTAGATTCTCCAGCTTTTACTTGGCTGTCTCCAGAATTGACTACTGATGGAAGGTCTGAGTCATCATTTTTATTAATTACCTCTGCAACAACTGGTTCCTCAGCTTCAACAACTGTGTCCCCTTGCTCTAATAGAAGATCTATAAGCTTTGCTTTTTGTAGGCCTTTAAATTCAAGACCTAAACCTTCTGCTATTGCTCTAAGATCTGCAACTGGTTTTGATTGTAATTGCGTTCTTGCGGACATTTTTCTCCTAATTTAAATCAAATTTTTTTGATATTGATTTGTGAATTTATTGTCTGAAGACATCATCATTATATACATATTATTAGTAAAGGTATAGTTTTTATTATTTTTATAAATAGTCTTTAATGTTGTTTGTATTATTTTATTGGCTTTAAAAGTGAATATGGAACAACTATTAATAGCGTCGCAAGATAATAAAATACACCTAATACAGCCATTTGAGGTAAGTTGAACAAGATGGAAAAAGTTAGCACAATAGGAAAATTTTGACATAAGGCTTCAATAGAGATAGTGACTGCGTCCCTTTTTTCAATTTTTAAGAATCTTAAAGTTCCTTCAACTGAAAGGAAGACAACCGTAATTGTTATTAAAACTATCACTATGGCTTCTGAGAAATAGTCAACTAGAGCTTCTCTTAATTCAAATGGACCAGATAAGGATATTGCTAAAACATACATTTTTAGAAACTTGTCTAAAAATATAGATACTCTATCTAAAAAATTTATATTCTTTGAGTTCAAAAAATATCCAACTATAAAAGGTAACAAAATTAATAATGAAAGCTGGACTAGGGTTTCTAGGAAATTAAATGAGAACTCATCTGCATTTATAGAAATGACACTTAACCAAAATACTGTTGTAAATGGTGTTATTAATGAAGTTAATGTAGTTAATGAGACAGAGAGTGGTATATTTCCACCTTTGTAATGGGTTAAAATTCCAGATATGAAACCACCTGGAGCTAATAAAACAATAGCTATTGATATTGCAAATATACTTGAATTAAATACTAAATAAAGAGTCAATCCAATTAAAGGTAAAACAAATAGTTGAAAAAATAAAGCATACGAAAATGTAACTTTATTTTGAATAGTATCTTTTATATCTTGAGATTTACTTTGAGTTCCTAAAAAATAAAACATTACTGGAATCAATGGCGTAATAGTTTTAAAGGTTATAGAAGATGAAATTAATAAATTTAATTCTTCAATACTCATATATTTTTCAATTATATTAGATTTTACTATTGTTTGATAGAAGTTTTGTTATTAATTATCACAGCAAAGAGCAATGTAGTTGTCTAAAAATTCTCTTTCAGAATCTTGTAAAACAATATTCTCTCTGTAATAAGCGTAATCTCCTCCGTAGTAGATCGCTAAAGCGTCAGCAAATAATTCCTCACTACCAAAAAATTCTTGTGCTTCTATACGTTTTTTTTCGCCTTCTGGATTTATGCAGTTTCTTGTTAAGTAAGAAAGTGCATGCGAGGTTTCATGAAGTAACGTATCATACCCACGGTTGTTTGCGAAAGCTTTATTTGACACCCAAACCGATAACTTCCATTTAGAATTAACTGTTCCATCTGCAAAAGTGCCTGCGGAATCCCAAACTCCAAAAGGGCATCTTTCTAATATTGTTGCTGCGTAAGAATGGCAACCATTGACAAATATCACACTACTTTCTACACTTTTTCTTAATTCATCAGGTAAGCTAGCAACTAATTCATTAAGCCGTAATTGATTCTCTCCTTCAAAACCATCAAATGATGTGAACTCACCCTCGTAAATCTCTGTATCCTCTTCACTGTTTGTGTTAATGATTACTTCTTCTTGTTCTTGAGAAACTTCTATGGTTGTTGTAGTAGTCGGAATTGTTGTGGTTGTAGTTACTGGAGCTGATGTGGTTGTAGTTACTGGAGCTGATGTGGTTGTAGTTACTGGAGCTGATGTGGTTGTAGTTACTGGAGCTGATGTGGTTGTAGCATTTCCTATTGTTGCTTGAATATCTATCTCGACTGGATTATCAAGTACATATATGTATGAGACTCCTATAAATAAAACAATAAAAAGAACTGTGACTAAAGTTAAATTACGATTCATTAAAAGAGTCGCTTAGTTCATCATCCATAAAATCAGATAGGTCCTCGTCATTTAACCTTAGGCTTTCCTCGTATTCCGCAGGTTTATTCAATTCGGCATATTTTTTCATAAAGTTACCTAACAATAAGATAATCATAATATACAACAAAAGCACCAACATAAATCTGTATGCTAAAGCTCCACTTTGTAGTAGTGTTTGTTGCGCTTCTTTAAACTCGCTATCAGGTGGCAGAACAAGAATTCGTATAAATAGCCAAATGCCCATCAAAAAGCTTACAATTGGCATAGCCTGGTTTAACCCCTCAGAATCTCCAATTGCGTCAAATAACTCATTACCTCCCCATGGAACTGCTTTAAATATAACTCCCTCTAAACACATTAAATAAGTTAGTTTACATACTGCCATTAAAACACCTGA
>JGI20157J14317_10004025_pt1 | contig 11509 bp, 9 predicted proteins | sample COG_07_FD_14317 | JGI IMG/M metagenome (IMG submission 14317)
CTGTGTCAACCAGGCCGCGTATGGGTAATCCGACCTCCTTAGCCATGCCTAGCAGCAGACTGAGTTGCGCGCTGGTGTAGTCGCCTGGTATTGCCAAGATCACCTGCTCAGTGTCCTTCTTGATTGCCGCCCAGATTGACGTCAAGTGAGCAAATGCCAGATCGGCACTGTGGCGAACCTGGGGGTGATCCGCCACCAGAGGTTGAGTGTCTAGCTGTTGCCAGAATCGTGTGTGAGTCCACTGTGGTAGCAGCCGAGCTTGTTGCATGGCTTGGGCGCCCAGCAATAGCCGCTGACCATCGATGACTGCGTAACCGGGACTCTGCAGCACAGGTTGACCGTCAATGCTGACATCGATGCTGCTGTCGTTGATTTCTATGAGCCCGATACTCAAGTTAAGACTCCATTAACTTTGCAGGTGGCCGATCAATTGATTGTCGCAATAGGCTTCGGCATCCAGGACTAAGCGTTCCTGAGCTAACTGCAATTGATGTAAAAGAAACATCACGATAATACTGATCAGCAATGCCACGAAGGTCGAGTTGAAAGCGACCCCAAGACTCTGGGTGACACCGGCAATATTCCCTTGGGCTGCCTGGTGGGCTTGGCCCAGGGCTTGACCGATGCCGCGCACGGTACCAAGAAAGCCAATGGAAGGTATTGCCCAGGCGATGTAACGAATCATAGAGAGCTCTGAATCGAGACGATCAGATTCTGATTCGCAGATGGTGCGAATAGCGGTCGAGACATCCTGAATGTTGCGCGTGGACCGAAATCGATGAAGTGCCGTGAGCAGCGCGCGGGGTAAAAGAAAGGCCTGTTGGCGCATCGACAATGCTTGGATAGGGCGGGCATATTCGCGACTGTCTTCTGGCAGAATACTGGTGCCCTGAGCAACGGGAATTAAATTCAGACTTAAAACATGGCGTTCCTGACGGGCGAGATTGGCTTTGTAGGCCATCAAAGCGAATGCCCAAAGCATCAAGATGAAGCAAGCCTCCTGTTCAAAGTCCCGAATCACAACATAAGTTGAACGTTCGGGTACATAATTAGGATTTGAGTTCATTTCAATCGCCTGAAGTTGAAGAACTTGGCTGGCATTCGGTCTGACAATAGAGACATAGAGGCTATGTATCAGTATCGCGGCAATGATCAATGAGAATAATTGATAGAGAAATTCAACGGGTAATTGTTTACGCACAATATTGACCTAAATGTTAGTGGGGAAGTCGACGGCCTGATCGGTATCGACTTGCTGGCTCGGCACAAAAGCGTCCAGTGCTCGAATGAAAGGAGTCGGGGCCCCAGGTTGGCCTGCCCCAGGTTGGTCTGCCCCAGGTTGGCCTGCCCCAGGTACAACGATGTCCGGTGTTCGTCGCTCAAAGGTCAGGGCCGATTCAACGGGTGCGGTGTTGTCCACGCCGGGTAACTCAGCCGCTACAGCGGTCAGTCTCAGCAGTAGTCCTGTGCATAGTAATCCTGTGCATAGTAATCCTGTCCTCAGCAGTCGTCGTGGCGTCATTCAACATACCTCGAGATTCGAAACCCCACATCCGGTCTTGGTGACTGGCCAAAGTCACGAAATGTCCAGCGTAACTCGCTAAAGCGCCCATGGGTATAATTTGAACCTTTAATAACGTGGCGCTCACCACTTATAGGTCCGCTGGGATCTACCAGCACCGCCGTGGGCTCATTCTGGGCGTAGTAGTCATGCATCCATTCCGAAACGTTGCCGGCCATATCAAACAAGCCTGCGGGATTTGCAGGGAAACTACCCACTGGCGCCGTACCACGAAAATGATCGGTATAACCCGTTAGAACATCGGCTACCATCGTTTTTGCAGACTCGTCCGCGTAGTTAGCTTCAATAGCCACCGGTGGCATGGCGTCGCCCCAGGGGAAGCGTGTTGGCTTGGGTCCCGCGGCATAGCGACTGGCCCAGATCCATTCAGCTTCGGTAGGTAAACGATAGCCGGTATTCATGGGCGTCACAGCCTGCCAGTGATTATCGATGAGTTCGTAGGCCGAAGCCAGGCCTTGTTGCTGGCTCAGCCAATTGCAGAAAGCGACAGCATCTTCCCAGGCAACGTTTACCACAGGCCGGTCACTGCCGGTGAGCAGTGCTCGGCCAAGCATCCCTGAGTCGTGCAGGTTGTCGAATTGCTGATACTGGGCATTGGTAACCTCATGGGTACCCAGATAGTAAAATCGCCGGAGCTGAACCTGCTTTTCAATTTCGTTCGCTCGGCGGCCGGGTTCGCGCCGGTTCGCGCCCATGGCAAAGGCGCCGGGCTGAATGAGCGTGAGTACCTGGCCGATGGCGGTGGTTGTGGTCGGTGCGATAGAGGCGAGTTTGGCTTCGGCCTCGGTGAGAAGTTCAACGACGAATTGCTGGGGTAAGCCTNGTTGCGGCGTCACTTTGATCTGTTGGCTTTGATAGCCAGCCAGCTCAATGCTGATGATGTGGGGCACGGCGGTGAGTTCGAGGCGGCTGGAGGCTGTTGCTTGTGCTTGACCGTCTACCACCAACGATGCGCCGGCCGGAGTCACCTGCAAGTTGACGATGCCCAGCACGGGTTGCAGCGTGAGATTGAGCTGAGCGTCGCTGGCGGCTTCGATGACCACAGAGCGTTCAGTAGTTTCATAGCCAGGTTTTGTCAGGCGCAAACGGTGGGTCTTTCCGGGCGCCAGACCCAGCTCGAGTGGAGTCTGACCACGATACTCATCGGCAATCGTGACGCTCGCCGCGGAGGGCGTCGACTGGATCGATAACTGACCATCCTGTGCGATGAGGGTGATTTCCGGGAGTATCTGATCCTGTTGAGCGGTGATGTTGACCTCAGTCTGCCAGGGCTTGAAACCCGGCTTAGTCACAACCAGCTGATGCTGACCTTGCATGACCTCAATGCGGGCCGGCGTGGCTGCGAGCGCAACGCCATCGATACTGACGGTGGCGGCCGTGGGTTGGCTACTGAGACTCACTAGTGCCCAGGCCGGCACTAATTTCACTAACAGATTTTGGCTTCTGCCTCGGCCCTCGATCTCCACCGTGGTGGAGGATGGCAGGAAGCGTTCGGCGCGAACGCTAACGTTATGGCTGCCCGCTTGAACGTCATTCACCGCTAAAGGTGTTATGCCCACCGGTGTTTGATCGAGAAATACTGGCGACTGAGTCTCAGGTAAGGTTGATACCACCAGCGTGCCGGGCAGTTTAGTCAGCTCAAGGCGGATCGTCTGGTCGGCCTGTTCGCCTACTTGAATCTTTGGGTTGAGCGGTATGTAGCCGTCAGCAGTCACTGTTAAGGTATAGTCGCCGGTTAACATTAAATAGCGCTCACCCAGGCGATAGGTGAAGAGGCCGTCTGTGACTTCGAGGCTCGCATCCATAGGGCTGAGATCGAAGCGGACGGCACGGGCGCTGAAGACAAAGAGCGCGATCAGCGCCAGTGCCACCAATAGCGACAGGATGGTAATGGGTATAGGTTTCAAGCCAAGCCCGCGGCGGCTGGCAGTAACGTCGGCGCGGGAAAATGGCGTGGCTTCGATAATCTGGTTTGGATCAGGGCTCGAGGGCATCAAATTCTCTCATCGCAAGTCAGGTGAATGGTCACAGGCGCCATCCCGCCACTGAGTGTAAACGCCTGCCTGACATCGCGATAGCCTGGCCGCCGCCCGACGACGGTATAGGTGCCCGGCACGAGTGCTAATTCGTGTTTCATGAAGACTCCCAAATGGCTGGTCTGGTAGACCGTGATATCGGTTTTGTTATCGGACAGTACGACGACCGGCAACGGAATTCTTGCTTGTGCGATCAGTAGTGAAAGATCACTGATTTGTCGTTGCAGCAGTGGTCCCTGACTCGCCAACCCCGCGGCGCGAATGAGCGCCTGTCGGGCCATGGTCAACTCCGGGTCGAGACGCATGCGCTCGGGCGCCTTGATATAATCCTCAAGCGCTTGATCGAGCGCCAGGCGTTGCCGGGCCCGCTCGAGGTCAGCGCTGGCAAATAATAGTCCGGGCTCCAGTTCGAGCACCTGCTCGAGGTGCACAATGGCCATCGACCAGGCTTCATTGGCCATCGCTTGCTCTGCCTGTAGGCTTAAGGCGTTGATCCGCTGGCTTTGCTCAAGTAGACGAACTTGCAGTAGCCCAGCTTCTGGTTCCGGGGCCATGGGTCGTATGGCTTGAGCTGCAGAGAATGCCTGTCGTGCACCTGTTAGGTCGGCCTGCTCAAGGCGAATAAGAGCCAGTGACATGGCCTCGTTAAAACGCAGTCGAGCTAAAACCTCCGTGATTCGTATGACGCCAGCCCGCGCCTCCAGGGATGCAGTATCCAGAGTCTGTGCCTGCTGATACAAGGCGAGCGCAACCAACCAAGCTTGGTCGCGTTCGGCAGACTGAGCCTGGCGAAGCCATTCAATGACCTGGTCGAGGTTTTCAGCCCTGATTAAGTCTGACCGATATTTGACGTTGTCAGGTCGCATAACGATGAGTGTCGACAGGGCCTTTGTCGCCAGTTCAGCATGCCCCTGAGTGAGTGCGTCTGCAGCAATTTTCTGGTTGTAATTAATAAGGTCGGGAATACGAGCCGCTAGCGCCTGGCTGGCGCTGACGGCTTGCTGATATTGGGTCAGGGCGGCAGCGTAAAGGTCTTTTCGAAACAGGTCTTCCGCCATTCGAGCTTGGGAGCTGATCAGGCTGTACTCAGCCGCCGCCCAAATCTGGACACCCTGATCCTCGAGTTCTACTTGCTGCCGCAGTAAGGTTTCAGCGAGGTCTTCAGCGCTGGATTTTTCCGGGCCGGTTCGAGTGACTGGCTCGATAGGTGCGTCCGCGGCGGGTAGGTCAGTGTCGAGTGTCGGAAAGTCGGCTCGTACTGTTGCATTGAGCGTCAACTCAGAAATCGAGCCTGCAGATTCGTCGAGGGATGTGGGCAGCACGAAAAACAGAGCCCCAGCCATCAGTATTAATGCTGATAACGCCGCCAGTGCCGTGGCGAGACTAACCGCTGATTTCTGGGGTGGTCCGGGGTGAAGCTGAGTGTCGAGTTCCGCCTCTCGGTCAAAGGTGCCGAGCGTGTGTTGAGTCGATTCTGGCTGTTGTACTGGGTTTTGCTGGCTTGAGTCTGGCGCTGATGGCTGCGGGGCCTGGTGGATGATCTGTGCGTCGTAATAGGCTTGCAGGCTGCTGCGAATGATCGAGATTTGTTCAGGTCGTGCCGAGGCGGAAGTCGCCAGCATGCTCTCGATCAGGGGCTTGACGGCATCAGGCAGGGTCTCGTCAGTGTGATTCAGAACAACGGGTTGCCCAGTCCGCTGGCTCAGGAGTCTGTATAGCAGCGCGCCCAGGGCGTAAATATCATCACTGACAGTAGCCGCTTGGCCGGCCAGGACTTGCGGACTGGCAAGTTCGTCAGGACCGATAGACGTGTTAACTCGCAAGCCAAATCCTGCCAGGTGTAACTGTTGTTGGCGGTCGATCAGTAAATTGCCAGGTCGAATGTCACCATGCACGAGGTTGATGCTGTGAACATAGTCAAGTACCTCAAGCAATTGCCGAAGTATGGGCCAGGCGTTATGAAAAGATTGGTGAAGACTGAAAACGCGAAGTGAATCGATGTGTTGGCAAACCAGAATATCAGCTCCGCGCCAATGGACCAGATCTAGAGTGCGCAGGATATGGGGGTGAATCAAGCCCTTGTGGCGGCTGATAGCCGTGCGCATAATCCTTTTCTCGGCAGCGCCGAGAGCCGCGGGCAAGCGTTTGCACCAGACGCGCTCATTGTGTTGGGTATCGACGGCCAGCCAGTTGTCGAACTGATCGTCAAGGTCGAGTGCCTGGAGCAATTTGAATCCGGAGAAATCCTGGCCCGAGGTAAAATCAGTGGTCACAGTCCAGACCTGTAGCGTCTATAGGCTTCCCAGAGTTTACTCTGCCGCTCTGCGTTGGTTTCAAGCGTCGCCGCTTCCCAGAGTTGTTGGGCGATGATGTCATCGGCCTGAGGCGGGGGAATGTCGGCGGCGACTGGTTCAGGACTGTTGCGCAGCCGAGGCTGCGTGTCTGGATTGGGACTGTCGGCCAGCATAGGCATTACCTGGAGAGTCGTGCTGGCGGGCGAAGGTGGTGGCGTGGCGTCGAGCACCTGCTGCCGGGACGCGGAAATAAGCTGGTCGAAATGCATGATTGATGCATTCAGGACATTGTCCAAGCCGCTATCTAAACCATCATTCGCCTGCTGATTTTCAGGTTTGGGCTGGCGGCTGCCGAGCGCAGTTCCTGGAGTAGTTCCTGGAGTAGTTTCTGGAGTAGTACCGGGTGCAGCGTTCTCGCGTGATGCCTGTAAATCGGCTTGAGAGTCGCTGATGATGGCGGTAGCCTGCACAATCGCGAGCGACGCTCTGGCGAGGGCGACTTCGGCAGTTTGGATCCTGGGCCTGACCGCATCGCTTTGGGCATTCTGCAGGTCTTGTTCAGCGATGATAACGGCAACCCGGGCCTGGGCGAGACTGGCCGATGCGTCGGCAAGGGTTGCCTCACTGCCGGCGCTTGCGACAGTCATGGCCGCTGATTCAAGACTCATACTGACGGTGTTGAGAGCCAACATGGCCTTCAACACGGCGGTGCTGTTAGCCTGTTGCGGGTCCTGAGTCTGCCGGTTGCCAACGCCTGATTCGTTTTTGGCCACTGCTTGGTTGTTGTCGGCGGCTTCGCTAGAGGCACTTGTTTCGCTATACGCACTTGTTTCACTATAGGCACTGTTTTCGCTATAGGCATTTGTTTCCCGGCCAGGCTCGCCATTGATAGCGGTATCAGTCGGCATGATGTCACTCAGGCCTGCCGCGACGCCAGCGAGGGTCTGGCTCTGCTGGGTTAGCTCACGGGCAGCCTGTTGGCGCGGGTTCTGCTGGTGAGCTTGGGACCCATTGGCGCTGGACTCGGCCCCAGAGTCGCTGCTCTGCTGCCCGGCAGAACCGGTGACTGCCTTGGTGGCTGTTGCGGTGTCAGACTCGGCGCCGGGATTCGAGGGCTTCGCTGCGGCGGCTGGAGGAGTTGAGGCTGCCGGCGGTGGTGTGGTGGATGGCGGCAGGGTAATTAAAGGCTCCGAATGTTGGGGTGTCTGACAACCTTGCAACCATAGGCTGCCGCATAGCAGCGTGCAGATAGTCAAGGATCGTCGAGCGATTCGATGGCGTAGACGGGCTCCATGAGGCGCATGCTGAGGGGCTGGTTTCGGGGGTATCGTTTGCATGGTTTGCTGAGCTGGTTTTGTTTTCGGTAGGGCTATTCTGCCACGATGCACACCAAATTAACCTGAATCGACGGGAATGATCGAGATTCCAGCAGAAAAATGCAACTGGTAGGTGCTGGTTTGGCTATTGGGCGGCGACCAGCTTCTCCAGACTCGTCAGCCAGGTTTGATCGGTAACGCCAGGTACCCGACCACGAACAATCATATGAGTGACGCCGAGTCGAGTGCGATATTCATCGATTTTCTCGCGCACATAAGATGCATCGCCGATGATACTCCAGTCGTCAATACTGGCGTTCTGGTCACGCATGCTGTGGGGGCCAGTCGCTGCCATGGCGGCCTTGACTTGGCGACACTCAGCGACTCGATGGCTCACAAATACGGTGCGCATAATGGGTACCGTGGTGATGGGTGCATGGCCCGCGGCGGTGGCAAATTGTTGATGGCGTGCATAGTTTTGACTCAAGGTATCGAGGGTTTCGATGGGTGACGCCAGGTAGGGCAGGCCCAGTGAGCCGGCTTGTTTTAGCGCAAGGGGCCCGAATGCCGCGACCCAGATGGGCGGGTGGGGCGATTGAACGGGCAACGGCGCCAGCGTGATCGGGCTTGGTTCTGATGTTGAGTTGTTCCAGCCGATCGGTTCTCCCCGCCAGGCGCTGGTCATAGTCTCTAGGTTGGCGGCAAAGCGGCTGCGTTTATCCTTGGTGAGCACGTCAAAGGCGTCAAACATGGCCTGTTGGGTGCCGCGACCAACCCCCAGAATCACGCGGCCACCGGACAGGCGATCCAGCACGGCAACCTCTTCGGCGGCTTGTAGGGGATGGCGGATCGGTAACAAGTAGGAGGTTGAGCCGAGCTTTATCCTGCTGGTGCAGGCAGCGACGGCAGCTAACAAGGTCAGCGGCGATGGGATGGAGCGGGCATCACCAAAGTGATTTTCTGGCAGCCAAAAAGAGTGGCAGCCCAGGTTTTCAGCGATTTTGGCCTGATCGGTAAGCTCGCTGGCTAAGCCTAGAGTGCCCATGGACCAGGGTGTAACGGCGATTTCGAGTGATTTCTTCATACTGCTAAGAAAACCACATTCTCCTCCCTTTAGATACTGTGGCAGAATACGGGCTTTCCGAACTAAGTTGTAGGAGTCGCTCAGATGATAAACCCCAATACCCCGGTGATAATCGGCGTGGCTCAGGTCGAGCAGCGCATCACGGATCCGCTGCTCGTGCAGGAGCCCATCGAGATGATGGTCGACGCTGTGCGTCAGGCCGCCTTAGATAGTGGTAACGCCGATTTGCTTGCTGAAGTGGAATCTGTGCGGGTCATCCGTGGCGTCTGGCGTTACAAGCATCCAGCGGGTTACGTTGCGGCAAAGATAGGCGTGCCAGACGCGGAAACTGTGGGATCGCCCTATGGTGGCAATATGGTCCAGTCGGTGGTGAACCAATCGGCACTGGATATTCTGCGCGGCGACAAGTCGTTGATCGTGATTACCGGAGCAGAAAATGGCAACAGTCAAGCCAAGGCGCGAAAGGCCGGTGTTGAGTTGGCGGTGACGGAAACCAGCGGTGATTACTCACGAATGATCGGCCAAGAAGAACCTATGTCAGCTGACGCCGAGCAGGCTCGCGGGTTGCGCCAGCCGATCCAGTTTTACCCGATGTTTGAAAACGCCATTCGCCACCATCGGGGTGAATCCATCGAGGCTCATCGAATCAGAATATCAGAGCTATGGGCTGGCTTTAGTCGAGTCGCGAGCGAGAATCCCCATGCCTGGATTAAGACGCCGGTGACGGCAGAAACCATTCGGACTCCGGCGCCGACCAATCGCATGATCAGCTTCCCTTACCCGAAATTGATGAACTCGAACAATGCGGTGGACATGGGCGCGGCACTGATCATGTGTTCGGTGGCCAAGGCCAGGTCATTGGGTATTGACGAAAACCAGTGGGTCTATCCTTGGGCGGGAACAGATGCTCATGACACCTACCACGTCTCAAATCGAGAAAACCTGTATTCATCGCCTGCCATTCGCATTGCCGGTAAGCGTCTGTTGGCATTAACTGACCTGAGCGTGCCTGATTTGGACTATATTGATGTTTATAGCTGTTTTCCGTCGGCGGTCCAGGTGGCTGTGGCAGAGTTGGGTCTGGATGCAGATAAACCACTGACGATCACAGGTGGACTGACCTTTGGCGGTGGGCCCTTGAATAATTATGTGATGCACAGTATTGCGCGCATGGTGGAGTTGTTGCGCGCTGCACCGGGCACCAAGGGGATGATTACGGCCAACGGTGGCTTCTTGACGAAACACGCTTTTGGGCTCTATTCAACGGTAGCACCGGTTGTAGACTTCCAGCATGAAGATGTTCAGTCAGAAGTAGATGCCCAGCCCACTCGCCAGTGCCTGGCAGATTATGCCGGGCCAGTAACCATTGAATCCTATTCGGTGATGTATGGCCCGAATGGTCCGGCCACGGGGCATGCAGCCTGCTTGACGGCTGCCGGCGAGCGAGTTTGGGCAAATACCGATGATGCGGTGCTGATGGAAGACATGACCCAGCGTGAGTTCTGTGGTCTGGCGGCGCAGGTGGACAGTCATGGGGTGTTCTCCCTGCTAGATGCCTAGACCAAAGGAGTCGATAGCATGAATGGTTTCCTCGCCAAGATGGGCTACGGGCCTGCTGACCGGGTGTTGATCACTCATATTGATGATTTAGGCTTTAGCCATGCGGCCAATGTAGCAGGCTTTGAGTGCCTGGATGTGGGGGCGGCGACTTGTGGTTCGATCCTGGTGAATGGTCCCTGGTTTCAGGAAGCGGTGGCCCGGGTTCAGGAGCAGCCGGCCTACGATGTGGGGATACATCTGACCTTGACCTGTGAATACCCGACGTTTCGTTGGGCGGCGCTCAGCACCCGCGATCAGGCGTCTGGTTTATTAGATGAGCAGGGCTATTTGTGGCGCACTCGAGAAGATGCTATTCGTCATGTGACAGTTGATGCAGCCAGAGCTGAAATGCGGGCGCAAATTGAAACTGGGCTCGCGACTGGCGTGCCGTTTACCCATATCGATACCCATATGGGTAGTGTTGTGCACCCTAAATTTCTGGCTGATTATCTGGCACTTGCGGAGGAATACGGGCTGGTTGCGTTCTTGCCGAATATGACTCGAGCAGCGCTAGCCGGCATTGATCGAGCGGCGATGGCAGATGACTATCTGCAGGTACTAGAGAAGATTGACCGAGAGCAAGTGCCAACCCTGGATGAGATTTTGATTGAGACCCTGATACCGCTGGAAGACAAGTCGACGTTTTATCGGCAATTGATCGATGGTATCAAGCCGGGTTTGAGCCATCTCCTGTTTCATCCGGCCTGTATGAGCGACGAACTGCTTGCCATTGATCATGAGCGACCTGGCTCAAGGCATGCGGACTACCTCGCCTGGCGCGAGCCGGCGCTGAAGCAATATATTCTCGATGCGGGCATCCATCTGATCGGCTACAAGGAGTTGCAAGTTCACTTGTGAGCGATGCCTAAACGATGAGTGATATTGCCGCTGATGCTACAGGCCTCAAACATCCGCCGCTGGCAGCGGATGTGGGGTTGATTCGAGCTTATTTTGCCGCTGCCGTGGCGCAACCTGGTCAGCCTGAGTTGCGCAATCCCCATGTCGAGGAGCGGGTTTCTGAAGGGGTTCGTCAGCGAGCAAAGCCCTCGGCGGTTTTATTGCCCATTATCAATCATGCTGCGGGCCCGACTTTGCTCGTGACCCGGCGGCATGCACAGATTCGTTTCGCGGGTCATATCTGTTTCCCGGGTGGTCGATTTGATACCGTCGATGACTCGTTGGTTGAGACGGCGTTGCGCGAGACCCGCGAAGAAATAGATCTGGCTTCGGCAGACATAGAGGTATTGGGAGTTCTTGGCGACTACTACACCCAGGCGGGATATCGGATTACCCCCGTGGTGGGTTTGATTCAGCCACCTTATCAAGTATTGGCAAATCCACAGGAAGTGGCAGAAATCTATGAGGTGTCGTTGGCGCGGGCGCTGGACAGCGCGAACTACGCATTAACCTGGCACCGACCGGAGCGAGGCCACTACTCGTTCACCGAAGGTGACATTCGAATCGCGGGACCGACAGTTTCACTAATGATCGGCCTTTACGAGGCGTTGCTGGGTTTTAGCGCGCAAGTATAAAGCCTTCAGAAGCCGTCAATAGTTGATGGGGCAAGCGGTGAGGGGGGCGAGTGGTGCTAATAGGGG
>JGI20157J14317_10004032_pt1 | contig 11502 bp, 10 predicted proteins | sample COG_07_FD_14317 | JGI IMG/M metagenome (IMG submission 14317)
CAATGGGTATCCAGTATTCTGTTTGGTATGGGCGCGGTGTACGCCACCAAGCTCGGCTTTACCGTTTATGAGGTGGCCAACTTTATGGGCGCCATGATGGCGGGCGGCATGATTCTGCAATACCCCATCGGCAAACTCTCCGACATGATTGATCGCCGCTGGGTAATGGGTGTCGCCTGCTTATTTGCTGTGTTTTTTGCGCTGATGATCAGCCGTGAAACTGAAGCCTCAACCAAACTCTATGGGTTAATTTTCCTGTTCGGTGGCTGTTCATTATCCCTATATTCACTGGTGGTCGCACTGACCAATGATCACCTGCGCCCAGCAGAAATAGTACCCGCCAGCGGCACCATTGTTTTGATTGCCGGGCTAACCTCTATCACCGGTCCTATTACCGCAGTATTCTGGCTACAGATATTTGGCATACAGAGCTTCTTTGTACTATTGGCGGCCTGCCTTTTACTGCTGGCAGGAATCAGCATCTGGCGAGTGCTGACTATTGAGGCTCTGCCAAGTGAATACAAGGTCGAGATTACACTGCAGGCGGCACCTGCACCTGTGGGTACGGTACTGCATGCGGAAGAGGAGCCAGTGCCAGCTAATAACTAAACCTTTAAGTTGCAGTTGACGTAATTAGATAATAAAAATAAGAGGCTGTAAAAATGCGCTCATTGCTAATCGTGACTGCCCTGCTTTTGCTAAGCGGCTGCGCTGAAAAATTTAACGCTGCAGAATATCTCCAACTCGACGAAAAATATGACGTGGTTATTGAACGTGACCATCTGGGCGTACCTCATATTATTGGTGAGCGGGATGTGGATGCGGCCTTTGGTTTTGCCTATGCCCAGGCGGAAGATAACTGGCAAATTATCCATGACAGTATTCCCTTTTACCGCGGCACCAATGCTGCCATTAATGGCAGCGATGCCGCTACTATTGATTTTTTGATTCACTGGCTGGGTATTTGGGATGACCTGGATGCGGGCTATGAGACTCAACTTAAGCCAGAGACCAGAGCCTATATTGAAGCCTTTGCCGATGGCATTAATTACTATGCCGCATTGCATCCAGAAGAAACCAACCAGCGCCTTTTTCCCATTAATGGCAAAGATATTGTCGCTGGTTATATGCTCCGTCACCTGCTGTTCTACGGCTTTGATGGTCCAGTAATTGAGCTGTTTGAAGAGCAGCGCAAATACCCCATCAGCAGGCGTGGAGATGCAGTTACCCAAACAGATAGCCGCAGCCATGGCGTGACCATAGGTGGCCTACCTGTTGGCTCCAATGCCATGACGGTGTCCCCCTATAACAGCACCGATGGCTCCACCATGCTGGCAATCAATTCCCACCAGCCCACCACAGGCCCAGTGGCCTGGTACGAGGCCCATGTGCAGAGCAATGAGGGCCTGAATGTGATGGGTGGCCTGTTTCCCAGCGGTGCCACCATTGGTGTCGGCTTTAACGAAAATCTCGGCTGGGGCGCCACGGTCAATAAGCCAGATCTGGTGGATATCTATGTGCTGGATATAGACCCCAATAACCCCAATCGCTACAGGCTGGATGGTGAGTGGAAAACCTTAGAATCTCGAGAAATTACCATAGATGTAAAACTAATGGGCTTTCTGCCATGGTCTGTGACCGAGGAAGTTCTCAGATCTGAGCATGGCCCGGTGCTGCGCACAGACCACGGCACCTATGGGGTTCGCTATGCGGGCATGGGTGAAATGCGTCAGGTAGAGCAGTGGCTGGCAATGAGCAAGGCACAGAATTTAGAACAATGGCGCAACGCCATGCGCATCCATTCGTTTGCCAGTTTTAATCTGGTCTATGCCGACCGCGAAGGCAATACCATGTTTGTACATAATAGCCTCACGCCCAATCGAGTGAGCGGCTATAACTGGGCCCATTATCTGCCCGGTGATGACAGCAGCCTGATCTGGGATCAATATATGCCCTTTGACCAGCTACCTCAGGTTATCAACCCTAAGGCCGGTTATATCCACAGTGCTAACCAGAGCCCTTTCCATATCACGGCGGAAGGCTCTAACCCGGTGAAAGAAAATTATCGTATTGAAGATGGCTTCCCTACCCGCATGACCAACCGTGCCGATCGCGGTCTGGAATTATTTGCTGAGCTGGGTACCATCTCTGAGCAGGAATTTTTTGATATCAAGCACGATAAAAGCTTTAGTACTAAGTCCAGATCTATGACCTTTTTAAATCAGGCACTGGAACTCGACCTGAGTGACGCAGAGCAAAGGTACAGAGACGCTCAACAGATTATTGCTAACTGGGACCGCAACACCAATATTGAAAACCGCGGTGCCGCCCTGAGCACCTGTGTTATAGGCACCGAATGGCTGGCCGAACAAAAAGGCAAGCCAGTGCCAGATATCCGCGAAGAGCTTTTTCGTTGCAGTGACCGCCTGCTCGATAAAGTGGGCCGCCTAGACCCTCTATGGGGCGATATCAGTCGGCATGTGCGCGGCGACCTCAACCTACCTGTGGGCGGTGGACCAGATACATTGCGAGCCATCTATGGCACTGGTATGGAGGAGGATGGCTATCTCACCAATGTGGCTGGTGATGGGCTGTACTATATGGTCTCTTGGGACGCTGAAGGAAAACAGAAGGTGTGTGGCATTCATCAGTTTGGTGCCGCTACATTGGACGAGACCTCGCCTCATTATGCGGACCAAGCTCAGGACTATGTAGATGAAGTACTCCATGACCCATTATTTGATGCCAAGCTGCGAGCTAAAAAAATTCAACGGCAATACAGACCAGGCGAGTAGACCATAGCCCTGAGACAACATGCTAGAATAGGGTCTTAGTAACCGTCCCAGAGACTGAGACCCCATGTCAATTCAGTGGTACCCCGGCCATATGCGCAAGGCCAGCAACGAAATGATCGAGGCCCTGCCCCAGGTTAATATCGTTGTTGAAGTTCTGGACGCCCGCATTCCCTTCAGTAGCTCCAATCCCTTTATTCAGGGCCTGTGCACTGACAAGCCCTATATCAAACTGCTTAATAAAACCGACCTTGCCGACCCAGCGATCACCCAGCAGTGGCAGGATTACTTTGAGCAGCAGAGCAACACAAAAACCCTGGCACTGGATTTAAAGAACCATGATCCCGCCGCTAAAATTATTGATCTGATTAATAAGCTCTACCCTCAGCGCGAGGGCGGAAACACACTGGCTATGGTGACCGGGATTCCCAATGTGGGCAAATCATCATTAATCAACTGTCTGGCTGGCCGACATATTGCCAAAACTGGTGACGAGCCAGCCATCACCAAGGGGCAGCAAAAGATTAACCTGCGCAATGGCATTATGCTATTGGATACTCCTGGTATTCTGTGGCCAAAAATTGAAAACCCACTGGGTAGCTATAGATTGGCTACCACTGGTGCCATTAAAGACACTGCGGTCAGCTATGAAGATATCGCTTTTTTTGCGGCTGAATTTCTGCTCGAAAAATACCCAGAGCGACTTAAAGAGCGCTTTAATATTAGTAATTTGCCACAGACAGAAATCGATCTGCTGGAAATTATCGGTGCCCAGCGCGGCTGTCTGCGTTCCGGCGGCCGCGTAGATTTAGAGCGGGTATCCACCATCTTTGTCAACGAACTGCGTGCCGGTATTTTGGGGCCGCTGGGCTTTGAAACTCCAGAGATGATTGATGCAGAAATGAAGCAGGTGGCAATCCTTAAAGCTGAGAAAGAAGAGCGGGAAAAAGAGCGGCTGGAAAAAGCGGCGGCGCGGCGCAGAAAGGCTAAAGCCAACCGCAGATAAAGCTAAACATACTGTCCGGCAGCATAGCCAGAAGCCCAGGCCCACTGGAAATTGTACCCGCCCAGATGTCCGGTTACGTCCATCACCTCACCGACAAAATACAACCCAGGCTGAGTTTTACATTCCATGGTTTTTGATGACAGATGGTCGGTATCTACGCCGCACAAAGTGACTTCCGCGGTGCGATAGCCTTCGGTGCCGGAGGGTTTTAGTTGCCAGTTTTCAAGCTGCGCTGCCACTTCCATCAATACAGCATCGGGAATTTCTGCCATGGGTTTATCAGCATGGTTTGGCCAGTAAAGGTTTTGTAACTCCAGCACCAGCCCTTTGGAAAGATGCTGCGATAAAAGATTGCGCAATAATGATTTGGCGCTGGATTTTTTATAGCTGAGTAGCAGTTGATGAGCATCCATATCTGGCAGTAGGTTGATACTGATAGTCTGCCCCGGCTGCCAGTAACTGGACAGTTGCAGCGCCGCAGGACCGCTAATGCCGCGATGGGTAAATAGCAGATTCTCCCGAAAGCTGACGCCATTGACAGACATCTCTACATCTACCGCCAGCCCAGAAAGGCTCTCACAAATTGGTTTTACCCAGTCGGTAAAGGTAAATGGCACTAGCCCGGCAGTGCGGGGCAATAGGTCAAGACCAAACTGCTCGGCAATCTCGTATCCAAAGCCTGTAGCACCCATGGTGGGAATAGATAGCCCACCGGTTGCAACCACCAGTGACTGGCAGTGGTAACTGCCCAGAGATGTTTGCAGTCTGTAGCCCCGCTCTTTATTGGCAATCGCCTGAATATCACATTTAGTATTGATACTAACGCCAGCCTGTTCACACTCATCCAGCAGCATAGTCAAAATATCTTTGGCTGAGTTGTCGCAAAATAATTCGCCATGCTTGCGCTCGTGATAACCAATCTGATGGCGCTCGACCATCTCTATAAATTGCCATTGGTTGTAGCCATTAAGAGCAGATTTACAAAAGTGCGGATTGGCCGATAAATAATTATCAGGCTGTATATCCAGATTAGTAAAGTTGCACCGCCCACCCCCAGACATAAGAATCTTTTTGCCCACTTTATTGCTGCTGTCCAGAACCAGTACAGAGCGACCGCGTTGGCCGGCGGTAAAGGCACAGAATAAGCCGGCGGCACCGCCACCTATAACGATCACATCATATTGCTTAGAGGCTGTCATGCTAGGTTATCCAGACGCCGCTGCAATTCTGTTGGATCTATGGCGTCCAGTGTTTCAATATTGCGCTGTGGGATCTGCTCCGGGTTAGGGAAATCCTGCAACAGTCGCGCCATCATATCTTCGCGCAAAAAGTGAATCATTGGGTAGGGTGAGCGATTGGTAAAATGGCTGCTGGCCTCTGGTGACTCGCCATCAAACTGGTATTGAGGATGAAAACTGGCCAGCTGAATCGTGCCGTCTAGATTCTGGTCCTCTAACAGATGATTAGCGTTATCAACAAAATCTAGATAAGCCTCAAAGTCCTCAAGCCCCGCAGGCACTACCAACAATGAAGTGGCGATTTCAGACTCTGGCGACTGAGAGATCAGATTCAACTCTTGCAGATACATTGCAGCAATGTCTTCGAGTCTGCCCGACTCGCAAACCGTTAGTCGCAAGCCATCGGCGGCAATTACCGGCCGTGCAAAGGGGCATAGATTTAGTTCCACCACAAAGCTGTCGAGCCAGGCTCGAGTGCGCTGCTCTACGGAACAATAAACCGGATGAGACATAGATAAGCCGTCGCTAATAACAGGGCCGCTAGAATACCTAGTCGTGCTGTTGCCAACAAGTGAAAGCTGAAAGCTTTGGGCATCACCCAGTGGTTTTACATCTGTGCCCATTGGCTTTTATAGAGGTGCTTGATTCATGTATGCTGCCTCGCACAAAAAATGCAATGACCCATCTAATTTTATTGAGAATTGACCATGAGCAACCTCTTTCAGCCCCTGCAATTTAAGTCTGGCAGCAGCCTAAAAAACCGCTTTATGCTGGCCCCCCTGACCAATACCCAGAGCCATGCCGACGGCCGCCTATCAGATGATGAATATCATTGGCTAACTATGCGCGCTAAGGGTGGCTTTGGGCTAACCATGACCTGTGCTGCCCATGTGCAGGCGGTAGGCCTGGGTTTTCCCGGGCAGCTGGGGATCTTTGGCGATGAGCATCTAGAGGGCCTTACCCGACTAGCGCAGGGTATTAAAAATGAAAACAGTCTAGCCGTGGTTCAGCTGCACCATGCCGGCATGCGCTCACCTGCCGAGCTTATAGGCCAGGCGCCTGTGTGCCCTTCAGATCACCCAGAGACTGGCGCTACTGGCCTTAGCACAGCAGCGGTTGAGCAGTTGATCGAAGATTTTATCTGTGCCGCAGAGCGGGCCGAAAAGGCTGGTTTTGATGGGGTGGAGATCCATGGTGCCCATGGCTATATTCTGGCGCAGTTTCTCAGCGACACTATTAACCAGCGGCAAGATCAGTTTGGCGGCAGCATCGAAAATCGTATGCGTCCGATCACAGAGATTATTGAGGGGGTTCGCAGCCGCTGCCGGCCAGACTTTTTACTGGGGTTACGACTCTCTCCCGAGCGCTTTGATGTGCATCTACCGGATATTATTGAGGTGGCTAAGGTGATCTTGGCTGCGGGCAAAATCGATTTTCTAGATATGTCCCTGTGGGATTCATTTAAAGAGCCGGAGGATGAGGCGTTTAAGGGCTGCTCACTGCTATCTTATTTTACCGAGCTAGAGCGCGGCGATGTGGCGCTGGGGATTGCCGGCAAGCTGCGCAACCCCGATGAGGTCAATCGGGCCATGGCGGCGGGCATTGATTTTATTATGCTGGGTCGCGCAGCAATATTGCACCATGACTTTCCATTGCAAATGCAGGCAGATCAAGATTTCACACCGGTCAGAAATCCTGTATCCGCAGACTATTTGCGGGCCGAGGGGCTTGGTGAGGCCTTTATTACTTACATGTCTGGCTGGAAAGGCTTTGTAGGCTAATCAAAAGCCCGGCGGCCTGCGTAAGAAAGCCATGCAATTAAATTGGCTCGACGAACAGACACCTAAACCCACGCGCCTCTCTTCGGGCTTCCCTGAGAGAATGGTGCTACTGGACTGTGAGACCACCGGTGGCAAGGCCATCTATCATCGGGTTATCGAAATCGGGCTTTTGGTAATTGAAAACGGTGAGTTGATCGAAAAATGGCAGAGCTTTATCGACCCGGAATGCTCACTGCCGCCCTTTATCCAGCGGCTGACCGGTATCAGTCCAGCTATGCTGCAAGGTGCTCCTGTGTTTGCCGATATCGCTCAGGAGCTACTCGGCAAACTAGAGGGCCGCACCCTAGTCGCTCACAATGCACGCTTTGATTACAGTTTTTTGAAGAACGAGTTTGAACGGGCAGGCATCAGCTATAACGCCAAACCACTCTGCTCGGTAAAGCTTAGCCGCAACCTCTACCCTCAATTTAAGCGTCATGGGCTGTCGCATATTATTACCCGCTTTGGACTCAGCATAGAGAACCGTCATCGCGCCCTAGACGATGCTGAAATGATCTATGGCTTCTTTAAAAAGTCGTCGGCGCTGTTCTCGGATGAGGAAATCCAGGCAACCTGCGCTGCCATTCTTAAACGTCCGGCACTGCCCATTAAACTGGACGCTAAAGAAGTAGAGAAACTACCTGCCTCGCCCGGAGTTTATTATTTTTATGACGATAAAGGCCTGCTGCTATACGTTGGCAAGAGTGTGCATATTCGCAATCGAGTGATGAGCCACTTTAGCTCTGACCATAAAAACCCTAAAGATCTGCAAATGAGCAGTAAGATTGCCCATGTGGATTTTGAGCAGACGCCCTCAGACTTTGGCGCTCAGATTCACGAAAGCAATCAGATCAAGGCATTGGGCCCGATCTATAATCGGCGCCTGCGCAAGAGTAAAAAACTCTATCAGTTTCGCACCGATACTGACTCAGCCGGATACCTGCGATTGGGAATTGAGAGCATAGACACAGACAACCCAGCGGCAGATGAACATTTCGGTCTGTTTCGCTCACCGCGACAAGCCAGTAAAAAAATGGAAAAGCTGGCTGACCAATATTTTCTCTGTCACAAACTTCTTGGGCTGGAGGGCGACAGTCGAAACAGCAATGGCAAGCCCTGCTTTAGAGCTCAGCTCAATAAATGTTTTGGTGCCTGCTGTGGTAGAGAATCTGCTGCCGTTTACAACGAGCGCATGCAGGCAGCACTAAAGAACTATCAAATCAAACTCTGGCCCTACGCGGATGCCATTTTGATTGAAGAGCGAGATGCCCTGAATCCAGAATCTCGCTGTTTTCATCTGGTTGATCGCTGGCGCTATCTGGCCAAGCTGAAGCTGATCGATGACCTCTATGATCATGGCTTCCAGCTCAGTGCCGGGCAGCCTTTAAACCAGAGCCAATTAGATCCGGGCCTGCAACAACAGAGCGAACCAGACACCGACAGCAGATTCGATTTGGATATTTACTTTATTCTGGTGCGCTTTCTGGTGGATCAGGACAGGGCTGCCATGAATAATCTGCATATTCACCCTCTAACGCGTCGTCCTGACGAATATTGCGACTAACCTCTTAGGGTTTCAGGCTCCAACTGCTCAATCGCGCCTTATTCTGTTGGGCTAATATATTAGAATTATATATTAGACTATTCTAATTTAGGTTATTCTAAACTATACTGTAAATACTCATTGGCGACGGAGCCTAACTATGTCCAATCTTATGAACAGCAATGATCTCGAACAGCTGGCCGAGCACGCCCAGGAAGCGGCCGCGCTGTTGAAGCAGCTGAGCAATCAGCACCGTTTGATGATCCTCTGCTCGTTGATTGACAGCGAACTTTCGGTGACCGAGCTTAACAGTAGAACCAATCTGAGTCAGTCTGCGCTGTCCCAGCATCTTGCATCACTGCGCAATGCTGGACTGGTGCAGACCAGACGGGAAGCTCAGACTATTTTTTATCAACTGCAGGGCAACGAAGCGATTCAGGTTATTAGGGTACTGAAATCCATTTACTGCCCCTAATTTTTAACAGGCTATCAATATGACTATCACCAGTATTGCCGCGGATGCATTTAAGCAGCTGCAAAAACCCCGAGTGCTGGATGTGCGCACCCATGCAGAGGTCGATGCAGAAGCCCTTGCCGGCGCCGCCCATTTTCCACTGCAAGAGCTCGACCACAACAGCGTCACTCAATACCTGCTCTCTGTGGATCATCAACCAGAGCAACCAGTTTATCTGCTCTGTGCTGGAGGCCACAGGGCTAACAAGGCCGCCGAACAGTTACAGGCGCATCTCAACTGCCCATTAATAGTGATTGAAGGCGGGCTCAGTAGCCTAAAGCAGCAGGGGCTAGCCACCGAGCAGGGCCAAGGCAAGGTCATCTCACTAGAGCGCCAGGTGCGAATTACCGCTGGGCTATTAGTGCTGATTGGCGTGGTGCTGGGCACCTGGTACAACCCCTGGTTCTATGGGCTGTCAGGCTTTGTGGGCGCGGGCTTGGCCTTTGCGGGTATCACTGATACTTGCGCCATGGGCATGGCTCTGGCAAGAATGCCTTGGAACAATAAAGCCAGATGATAACTGGCCTGTTTATCGGCGCAATTATTGGGCTGGTTTTGGGCCTTACAGGCGCTGGCGGCTCCGTGTTTGCCGTGCCCATGTTGATTCTGCTGCTCAACTTACCTGCAGATCAAGCTGTGGGGGTTGCCCTTGGCGTGGTATCTCTGAGCGCGCTGTTCGGCACCATCAGTAACTGGCAGGCAAAATATATTCTCTGGATCCCAGCCCTTTTACTGGGCCTCTGTGGTGCTCTGCTGGCACCTTTGGGAAGGCAGCTGGGAGAGCAACTAAGTGCCAATATCCTTTTGCTCGGCTTTGCGCTACTGGCAATCTGTATCGCGGTACTGATGTGGCGGCAGGCTACAGGCTCCCCGGCTCAATCCGCAGTTGTTCGTGCCAATGCCGGCTCGGGTGACCAAGACTACAAACAGCCAATCTGCCGCTTTAATGATTCCAGCAGATTTAATCTCTCTGTCAGCTGCATAGTCGCTCTGCTGGCCAGCGGGACTGTTGTGGGTATCCTGAGTGGTTTATTTGGCGTCGGTGGTGGTTTTTTAATTGTGCCAACTCTGGTGTTTGTCGCTCAGGTATCTATGCGTCAAGCAGTGGCTACCTCGCTGTTAATTATTACCCTGATTAGCGGTGCCGGATTTTTTAGCTTTGCTCAACACAATGTGCTGGACTGGCAACTATTATCCTATGTGTGCCTAGGTGGTTTGTTTGGCATGCTGGCCGGTCGGCTGATGGCCAATAGAATTGCCGGTGCTCTGCTGGAAAAACTCTTTGCTATAAGCCTGATTGCAGTGACATTGACAACTCTGGCCAGACAGCTTGGCTAATCAACAGAAGAGATTACAGAGGAATACAGGATGATTTTTAGACAGTTATTTGATCACGAGTCCTCCACCTACACCTACCTACTGGGAGACGCTAACAGTGGCGAAGCACTTTTGATCGACCCGGTGATCGCCAATACTGACAGCTACCTAAGCCTGCTACAGCAGCTCAACCTGACCTTGAAACTGTGCGTGGATACACATACTCATGCCGACCATATTACCGCGTTGGGCGCACTGCGCGAGCGCACTGGCTGTATCAACATGATGGGTGAACAGGCCATGGCAGACTGTGTCAGCCAGAGCTTTGCTCACTTAGATCAAATAGAGGTAGGCAGTATAAAACTTCAGGTGCTCTACACGCCGGGGCACACCGATGACTCCTACAGCTTTTATGTGCCCAAACAAGGCATGCTGTTTAGTGGTGACACATTATTGATTCGCGGCACCGGACGCACTGATTTTCAAAACGGTGATGCTTTGGCTCAGTATCATAGCCTCTGCCAGGTGCTGCTAAAACTGCCCGAAGACACCGAGGTTTATCCGGGCCATGATTACAAAGGCTGGTCAAAAAGCAGTATTGGCGAGGAAAAACAGCACAACCCTCGGCTGCAAGTCAGCAGTGGTGAGGAGTACGCCGCAATGATGGCAGCTCTTAAACTCCCCAACCCAAAACTGATGGATATTGCGGTGCCTGCCAATCAGGCCTGCGGCGAACCAGCCGACTAGATCAAACTCTTATTTGGTCAGCTTCTTTTGCAGTGCCATGGTTTCCTGGGTGGCTTTTAATACGGTCAGCTCCGAGTTAGCCTGGCCAGTGCGGCCTATGGCATCAATCTGCCCGTAAAACCAATATTGCACGGCAAAACCAGCCACGGCGCGCAGGCTTTTTACTTTACCCAAAAACCCTAGCCAGCTTGGAAACAGAGATAGTTCATTTTCATAACGGGGCAATTCTTCCAGGCCTTCCATCAGCTGTTTGGGCGCATCGGTCATCACACACATGGGGCGACCCAGACCAACCACATCGGCGCTGCCGCTCTCAAGCGCCTGCTCCATCGCTAGTCGCTGACGGAAGCCGCCGGTGACCATCAGCGGGATACTGACTTTTTTCTGCATGGCCAGAGCAAAATCCACAAAGTAAGCCTCGCGCACCATAGTCGATTCGGCCACCTCCTGCTTTTCCTCTTCCTCCATTCCCTGCAGACCCAGCAGCTTTGGCTGCTCGTAGGTACCACCGGAGATTTCAATCAG
>JGI20157J14317_10004038_pt1 | contig 11491 bp, 11 predicted proteins | sample COG_07_FD_14317 | JGI IMG/M metagenome (IMG submission 14317)
TATGACGCAAGCTCAGCGCCGTCATATGCGCGCTTGATGATCTTGAACAAACGAGCCGAACCTGACTCTTGAACACTGACGACGTGTCTTGTGACCCACACCCTCATAATAAGCTTTGCGGCCGTCTGGTTTCATCCTTTACGCCTTAGGACTTAAAGAAACGGACCCATACCGAGCCTCAACATTAAAAGCGCTTGACAGAAACAGGTCACATTTTCCGTAACAAGCAAGTTTTATTCCATAACCATCAGCAGTATCATTGCGCCATGAGTATGAGACCCTCACTAACGCTTAAGATTGGCCAGCAACTGCGGATGACGCCGCAACTGCAGCAGGCCATTAAGCTATTGCAGCTATCAACCCTGGACCTGCAACAAGAGATCCAGGAGGCGTTAGACTCAAACCTAATGCTCGAAGAATTTGATGATACGGCAGAAACTGCGGCAGCCTCCGATGCCGATACCCTCGATGAAACAACGCGCCTTGATAATCCATCAGAGGCGGATAATTCTGATGCCGCAGACCCAGGGCAAGGCCCGGATGAGGACTTCGAAGGCCCCTCTTCTGATGAATTCGAAACCCTTGTGGCAGATCCACACGATCAGGAACTGGACGGTGACCGGGTCAGCGATACCTCAGAATTACTCCAGACCGACGCGCTCGGTGACGATTTACCCGTCGACAGTATCTGGGAGGATGTCTACGACAGCTTACCAACGGCTTGGGCGCCGGCGCCTCATTCGATGAAGACGGTGAATCTTTTGATGCTCGAAACAGCCCTCAGGGAACCGCTCAGAGCCATCTCCTTGAACAAATAAACCTTTTGAACTTCACCGAAACCGACGAAGTGATCGCGCTGCACATCATCGACGGCTTGGATCACGAGGGTATGCTCCGACTAGAACTTGAAGAGATTCAAGAAGCGATGCCAATTGATTGGGATGTCGAGATCGAAGAAATCGAGGCGGTCTTACATCTCATACAACATCTTGACCCCCTTGGCATAGCGGCCAGAGACTTGGGCGAGTGTCTCTTGATCCAACTGCAGTCGTTGCCAAACGACCTAGAGGCCAAACCGCTGGCGATAACCCTCATAACGGACCACCTTGCAAGCCTTGGTAATCGTGACTTCGCATTTCTGATCAAACACCTGCACGTATCAGAGGCACAACTCCAGAGCGCCATCGAACTCATTCAAACCCTTAATCCCAAGCCTGGCGCTGGCCTCAATGAGGTGGCGCCTCAATATGTCGTTCCGGACGTTGTTGTAACCAAAAAGAACAACCGATGGACGGTTGAGTTAAACCCGGCCATCAACGCAAAAATTCGCGTCAATCCAGAGTATTCCGCACTCATCAAGCGCAACGACAGCAGCCCTGATCAGGCCTACTTAAGAGATCAGATGCAAGAAGCGCGCTGGTTTATAAAAAGCCTGCAACAAAGAAATGACACACTGCTGCGCGTATCAACGAAAATAATGGAAGTGCAGGCGGGATTCTTAGATCACGGGGACAGCGCGATGAAACCCCTTGTGCTGCATGACATTGCAGAAGACGTCGGTTTGCACGAGTCCACCATTTCGAGAGTCACAACTCAAAAATATATCGATACACCCCTCGGCGTTTACGAGCTGAAATACTTCTTTTCATCACATGTCAGCACCCATTCTGGCGGCGAAGTCTCCTCAACCGCGATTCGAGCCAAAATCAAATTATTGATTAGCCAGGAAAATACCCGTAAACCGCTATCCGATAGCAAGCTTGCCAATCTATTAGCTGAAGACAATATCAACGTTGCGCGACGAACCGTTGCAAAATACCGCGAAGCCTTAATGATCCCGCCCTCGAACGAGCGTAAACAGCTCAGCTAACATCTCCACTGTTTGTTCATCAAACCTCAACTTAACCGAACCAATCCGCTCTGTTAGGGTCTTAGTTAAGGCGTTATTCCAAAACGTTGAATCAACTGGGCTTTGAAGGAGTATACGAATGCAAATTAGCGTCAGCGGACACCACGTACAAATCACAGAAGCGATTGAGCACTACATCCGTAAGAAATTGAGTCGATTAGAGAAACACTACCAGCCCATTATTAATAGCCAGGTGATCCTAACCGTTGATAAGAAGGTCCAAAAGGCCGAGACGCGCATTCACATTTCTGGCGCAGAAGTCTTTGCAGAGGCCGAATCCGACAATCTCTACACTTCAATTGATAAAATGGTCAAAAAACTCGATCGAAAAATGATCGAAACGAAACGAAAGCTGATCACCAAACGTCATCAAACAACAACGGTACTCGCGGAATAAGACACACAAATACTGAAACAATCAGCGGCGATTGCTATACTTGCGCCACCAGCCATCGCCTGCGTCTACCGCCATGAAAATTGCCTCTGTTCTGTCGCCACAGCGTACACAGTGTCGCCTTCAAGCAAGCAGTAAAAAACGCGCCATCGAACTGGCAGCGGCGTTCATTGCAGAGACTAATGAGCGAATCGATGAACAAGAACTGTATCGATTATTAATCGCAAGAGAAAAGGTCAGCCCAACAGGACTCGGCGAAGGCATCGCGATCCCCCATTGCCGCATGGCCAATTGCACGGGCATCATGGGCACCCTCATCACGCTTGAGCAGCCTGTTGAGTTTGAATCAATGGATGATCAACCCGTCTCGACCCTCTTTATTCTGATCGTCCCTGAAAAGGAAATGGATGCCCATCTTGAAGTTTTAGCGATGCTGGTTGAGAAATTCCAGCAATCCGCGTTTAGACAAAAACTGCTCGCTGCCCGTGACGCCAATGAACTGTATCTTGCGGCAGTAACAGATTCGACCTGAGACCAAGGCCCAAGCCTTCCCCCCTCCTACCATTGCGCGATAGAGGTTGTTCTTATGAATCAAACAGTAGCCCAATTAGTGGTCATCAGCGGTCGTTCAGGGTCGGGGAAGAGTACTGCGCTGCATGTTTTAGAAGATCTGGGTTATTACTGCATCGACAACTTACCCGCCTCGCTCATCCCGAATCTCGTTGATCGCTCAAAGCAGCAAAAACTTTCCGCTAAAATTGCCGTCAGCATTGATGCCAGAAACTCTGCCGCCGATCTCGAGGACTTTCCGCTCGCGATCACCCAAATTCAAGATTTTGATGTTCGCGTCATCTTCTTGGATGCCGCCAGCCCAACCCTGATTAAACGCTTTAGTGAAACGCGCCGAAAGCATCCNNTGAGCACCCAAGAGATGGGGTTNAAAGAGGCCTTGAATGTTGAAAGCCAGCTCCTGGACGGTTTGGCAATGATGGCCTCTTTAAAAATTGACACCACACATATGACCTTGCACCAGTTGCGCGACGAAGTCCGGGATCGCGTTGCTAATACGACGCAGTCCACCACCATCATGTTCCAGTCCTTCGCCTTCAAACACGGCGTTCCGGTTGATGCCGATTTCGTTTTTGATGCGCGCTTTCTACCGAACCCGCATTGGGTACCCCATCTTCGACCCCTTCACAGGGTTAGACAGCGAGGTTGCAGCCTTTTTATCAGCAGAAAAGGAGGTTAATGGATTCGAACAAGACCTCATCAATTTTCTGGAAACCTGGTTGCCGAAAATAATAAAGAGCAACCGGGCCTACATCACCGTTTGCGTGGGCTGTACCGGCGGACAACATCGCTCGGTCTACTTGGTAGAGCGTCTAGCGGCGCGATTCGAAGCACAAAACCACACCATTCAAACGCGTCATAAGGAATTACTTCAAACGATACAGCCAAAAGCTGATTTGCAGCCATGAAGATGGAAACCGCGCGGGTCACCAATCCCCAAGGGCTTCATGCCCGGTCCGCGGCGACCATCGTCAAACTGGCGACCCTTTTTCAAAGCAGTATTGAGTTAAAGAATGGCGCCAAGGTGGCAAATGCCAAAAATATCATGGCGTTATTACTACTTGAGGCAAGCAAAGGCACCCAACTCACTGTTTGCACCAATGGGAACGATGAAGCCCAAGCCCTGGCCCAGATGATCAGACTGATTGAGGACAATTTCGGCGAAACCAGCACACCGGCCCCATGAACAATGATCAAAACCATATCGCGGAACTGATCAATCAGCCATTAACGCCAGAAAACTTGGTGCTCATTAAAAGTTCGCTGAGCGAGCTCGCCCCGGTTGATATCGGCAATTTGTTAACCAGCACACCTGCCAAAGAACGTCAGCAGTTGTGGGACCTGTTCGATGAAGACCTCCAAGGCGAGGTTGTCGCTTATGTTGACCCGGATCTGGTGGCAGACTTATTTTCTGACCGATCAGCCGAAGAGATCGCTCAGGTCATCGAGAAGGTCGCTGACAGCGACGATCTGGCTGACATCATCCAGTTAATGCCGGACGAGTTAGGCGAAGAAATTCTCATCGTCCTCGACAGCCAAGACCGAGAACGGGTTAAAACGCTTCTACGCTATCCACGGGATACTGCCGGTGGATTAATGGATACAGACATTATCTCCGTGCGGTCAGAAGTCAGCATCGACGTGGTGTTACGCTATCTCAGACGGCACCAAAAACTGCCCGATGCCACCGACCAAATTTTTGTGGTCGACAAGCAAGGTTTCTTCACCGGCTGTTTGCCATTGGCTACGATTCTCATAACCGACCCCCGCAAGCTTGTTTCAGAATGCCTTGAGCAAGGCATTGAAGGCGTCCTTGCGGATCTACCGACGCACGAAGTGGCCCAACTCTTTGAGCGCTATGATCTGATTTCTATGCCGGTACTCGATCACACTGGCCTCTTGTTAGGCCGAATCACCATTGATGATATTGTCGACGTGATTATTGATGAGGCTGATCACTCAATCTTGGGTATGGCCGGTCTGAATCAAATTGATGACACCCTGGCGCCCATTTTAAAAACCTCTCGAAACCGCGCGCTATGGCTTGGGGCTAATCTGATGACGGCGCTAATTGCCTCATTCGTCATCAATTTGTTCGAAGATACCATCGAGAAAGTCGTGGCATTGGCCATTTTGATGCCCATTGTTGCCAGTATGGGCGGGGTGACGGGCAGTCAATCTCTGACCTTGGTTATTAGAAGCATGGCGCAAGGCACCTTACTTGAAAGCAATATGGGCTGGCTCATTCGGCGAGAGCTTGCTGTCTCGGTGCTGAATGGGATTGTTTGGGCCAGCTTGATTGCCGTCGGCACCGCAATACTTTTCAACGACACAACGCTCGGTATGATCATCGCAATTGCCCTCGTCATTAATATGGCGGTCGCTGCAGTTTCCGGCGCCATGCTGCCAAAAATACTCAAATCACTCAACATTGACCCCGCCATTGCGGGCACGGTGGTCCTAACAACCATCACCGATGTCGTCGGATTTTTAACCTTCCTGGGTATGGCAACCTACTTCTATGCTTAAAGGAGCAGTCACATGACGGATATCGAACCATTCAGCAAGTCACAAAAAAAGCAAAATGCAAAAGACATTACTGATCTTGGAAACCAACTGGCACAGCTCTCCGAGGCGCAGCTCAGCGCCCTACCCTATCCTGAGATAGAAGCCGCGATCAAAGAATACAAACGCATCACCAAAGGTAACGCCAGAAAGCGCCAAATGCTGTACATCGGGAAATTAATCCGCCAAGTCGATCTCGCGCCGATCGAAGACCTCATTGATCGTTACGATAGCAGCAGCGATACACACCGATTGTTGGTTCATCAGTTCGAATCTTGGCGGCTTAGATTACTGGCGTCCGACCCCCTCGTAATCACTGAACTGGGGGAGCGTTATCCCGCGCTCGACCGGCAGGCGCTTCGAACCATCGTTCGTGATGCGCAAGCAGAACAAGCAGCAGTGGCCGAGGGCACTTCGACAAAAGCCTATCGCAAGCTCTTTCAACACCTTAAACGCTTGCACGATCAACAATTATTGGCCGACGCCACGATGGGAGCGCCGAGCGTACGCGGCGAAGATCTTGAAGATCCAGCGTTGTAACAAAAACCCCTGGCCCTGCTTCTCGGCAAGCCAATACCTCACCCCAAGGGCTGACAACCATACTATGGCCGAAGGTTTCGCGGCCACTATCATGACCCCCTGATTGACAAGCAGCGACCAAGAAGCAGGCATTTTCGATGGCCCTTGCTCGAATCAAAACCTCAAAATGCGCAGCACCCGTCACCGCGGTAAAGGCTGAAGGCACAGCAATAATTTCGGCGCCAAGGGCGGTTAAGCGCGTAAAAAATTCGGGAAATCGCAAGTCATAGCAAACCGATAAGCCAACCGTGCCAAAAGCCGTTGCCACAACCCTCGGTGCATCCCCGGGCTCAAACGTATCCGATTCTCGATAGCGCCCAATCTGATCCTGGACATCGACATCGAAGAGATGCTGTTTATCATATCGGGCGATTTCCGCGCCGCAGGGATCAAAAACCAACGAGGCCGCGCGAACTTTTTGCCCAGGAACCATTTGGCCGTCTGCTCGCTTAGCCAACGGGACCGTGCCCGCAAAGATATAAGCGCCCGTCTCAATCGCCTTTTTTGCGATAAAATTTCTAATGAACCCCGGGCCTTCTGCTTCAGCGAGTCCAATCTGATGGGCTGAAGGAGCCGCCAGCGCGGCAAAATTTTCAGGTAAAAAAATCGCGTCGACCGCGCCCGGCTTAAGTTCCGCTAAAACGGATGATAGCTGCGCCAGGCTCAGCGAAACATCTTGGCTGCTGCAGAGTTGCACCACCGCAATGGCAACAGTCTCATTCACGGGCGGCATCCGCGTCAGGCTCTGGGGACTCGGTGACTGCCGCTGGATCAGCCGATTTCCTCAAAGACGAGTCAAACATAGACAGGAACTGAACGTTGGGTTCACTGAACGTACCAGACACTTCGTACTTCAAGCTCGTGAGCTCATCAATTTGCTTCTTAAACACTTTCTGAGCCAGAAAAACCCCGGCACCCACCAGCGGCCCTGTCGCGACAGCACTGTAGGCGGCATACCAAGGCAAATTTTTATTCAGCGGCAGCGTCACGATCAAATCATTATCTAAGGTCTCTGTCAGTAAATTGACCTCACCCGCCAAGGTCAGTTGACTTCCCGCGCCGGCGACCACGATCGGCGAATCGATCGACACCAAGCCATTTTTCAGAAAGAAAGACCCTGTCATGCTATTAAATGCATGTCCTTCGCTCAACATCCTAGACAAGTCGAAGCTGAATCGCTGAGCAATCTCTGCAAAATCAAATATACCCAGCAATTTTAGCGCGCCGGAACTGGCTTCTGCTTGCACGATTCGGCCCTGCCCACCGGTGAGGTTAATCGACCCCCGAATCCGGTCCAAATCAATATTTAGGGGTGATCCTGGCCACTCTAAAGTCGTTTGAAATCCAAAATCTTCACCCTCTAGACCCGAGGCATAACCCCATGCTGCAAGACACGCGCGCATATCTTCAACCGTCACCAATCCTTCAAATCTAGAATAGGGCGCCTCGCTTGCGGGGTACCAGTGCAGCCCTTCTTTTACATCAATCAACATGCCTTTGCTTTGCGCCGTTAGATTCGACAACAGCACGCTCTCATCGTTCGGCTGCAGGCGAAACTGCCAGCGGCCGTAATCTTCACCGTCCCAGTAAACAGAACGAATCAAAACATCGGCTGGCAACAAATCCTCACTCGTTAAACCCAAAAGCGGGTCTCCTAGCGCGCCGTCCGATATCAAATTAAGGCTATCTAAGACAATTTCTAATGGCACATCTGGATCATCATTTAGCCGAACCATCCCATCGACTTCCGAATTTAAGAGCGTCATACGCCAACTGCCTGCATCGGGATACAGCCCTAAAGCGACGTCTTCTAGCGCGTATCCAAAAAGGTCAAATTGGGCGGCCTGGACCTGGACAGAGTCGAGCCGCGCACGAAAGGCTTCCGAAACATCACCCTTTGAGAGCGCATCAAGTCTGAGTAAAAATTCATCCCATTCTTCGAGACTGGCATACGGTAACGCGCCAGTAATTCGAATTGAGTCGAAGGCCGCCGCTTTCGGCTCATAACGCCCAATCTCAATAATGCCGCCCTGAACCTCATCGCCAGCCAGTCTCAGAATACCACCGGCACTCTGGTCAAGCTCAAACGCCAGTTCCGACCCGGTCGCGTCGAAACTCTGGGTAACCCGCAGGGGTCGGCGTGTATCTGCAACGATCTTCCCAGTTGGCGGCGGCATATCGATCGTGACGCCCCGAAGATCGCTCGCAAACTCAAAAACGGGTTGGTCTTCCCGGCCGCCATAAGGCACCGACAGACTACCTTGATAAACGGTCGAGCCTTCCGTTAAGCGAAGCAAGGTCAGGTCCAACCAATCCGTGACCGGCGCCATATCAACGTCGCCCTCAAGGGCAATCAAGGTCACGCCCCCGTTGCCAAAAAGTTCTGAGCGGATTCGCGCGTTGGTAGAGCCGCCCAGGACATCAAACTGAATTTGTTTGGCTGACAGTCCGGTTTTGGTTTCGTAATCAAACTGCCCGCGGAAATCCGTAAGGTTCAGCCCAATATCGTTGAGCGCAATCTCCGCTTGGTCAACCCAAAGACCTGCACTCACATCAGGTGCCCTGATTGTCCCATCTAGTGGCACCGTCACTTTAGCGCTGCCTAATGCTCGCCCCTTACCCGTCCACGAATCGGCAACCCCTTTGACCTGGCCCTGCAGCGGCGTCTCTTGAAAGAATCGAATTAAATCAGCAACAGGGCCCTGCACTTGCCCCTGAACCACAACTTCTGTGAGCAACCCTGCATCGGTAAAAGGCATGCTTAAGCTGACGCCACTTGCCGCCGTTGCATAGAGCTGGGTCACCAATTGCTCGCCAAAGATTCCTTTATTCGAGACATCGATTCGCCCTACCGTTGCAGAGGCAACCGGCCAATCCGGATCGTATTGAATGACACCATTCTCAAGCGCAATTTGAACACCATATTGCTTTTCCGCTTTTGGACTGATTCGATCGAGAGAGCCATGAACAAAAAGTCCGGTGGTCGATGAACGACCCGCTAGCAGATTTTGCTTCAGCCATCGCGTCGAAGTTTCAGGAACGGTGTTGGGCATAAACGGCAAAGCGGCACTCAAATCGAAGTCTTTCGCGCTGAGGATTAGCCCCCAGGTTCGCAACCGTCGGTCCTGGGTCAAATTCATATGGAGCTTGCCTTCAGCCGTAAGACCCTCGGCACGCGCGACCAACTTCCCAGAGGTCAATGCGAAACCATCCTCAGCTTGACGGTAAGCTAGACGGCCCTGAATCGCCTCAACAGACCAAGGCTCGTCGTATAGGCTTCCAAAGTGTACCCGTGCATTGTCCGCATCAAGGTCGAGGTAACCCGCACCGAACCCAANCCGGGCAAAGCCGCTCAGGCCCGAAAGTCCAGGAACGGCGCCTGCGAGGGANAGCTCTAAATTGGCGACATCAGCCAGCACCGAAAAGCGCTCCCGAACCCGCATTGGCTCGAGCTGCCACTGCACATGTTCCAGTCGCAGCCTTGGGGAAACCTGTTCAAGCTGCAACCGCTGGTCGGCGGACAAGCCAAACACGTCCTCGCTCACGGCGAGGGCCTTTACGGCGGCAGCGTTCACCTCAAAATGATCAAGATAGCCCGCAAGGGTGTACTCATCTTGATCCGCACTTTTTTCACCAGCAAGTCCAATGGGTCCAATTTCGATGGCTTGCCCACTGACCTTGAGTTGCGCATCCGGCAGTAGCACACTGAAAGAGCCCTCGGTTTGGGAAAAATCGCCCTCGATGCTGGATCGCAGCGCCACATCAGGCTGACCCTGCCCGGCTTCTTCCGACAAATAAGAAGCCCAATCACTCGAGCCGACAATCTGACCAGCGCCGCCGCTCGCCGTAACCCAAAGCTCCGCGCTGAGCTCGTGCTGCCCCATTGGAATGGGGCCATCGTCTGCTTCAATTTCGGCCGGCTTTAAGGTTAAAAATGCGTCAAAATCCGATCGCAGCACCGATCCGGAAACCCCCTTAAACCTTGCAATAATGGTCGCCACTTCCTGAAACCGCACAGCGCTCGCCGTATCGGAAACAACCCTAAAACTGCCCGACAGCACTCGGTGCGATTCAGTTGTCGCCAACCGCAGCCCCTGACCATCCGACTCAATTTCTATTGCAAAGGGATAAGGTCCTTCAACTGANATNTTGGAGGACTCAATCACCAACCGACCAGATTGTTCGAACAGTTTTAGATAATCCACCTCAGGCGAGCGCGTTCTGGCCGGCAACCCTGATACCCGCCAGTTGCCAAGCTCATCTGGCGCAATCACAGCTTGCAGGCCGATCACCTCCAGTTCGCGCAGCACCGGGGCTTTGCCCAGGACGCTCTTTAAACCATCTAACCGAATCGAAAACCGATCGACCCTCAAATGATCCGAGGATTCGGGCCCAAGACTTAAGCCTTGCAGCCTTAAGACTGGATCAAAGTAGACCCAATCTGCCGCCAACGATTCAAACCGAACCGGAGCACCTAATTCATTGGATAAGCGCCCCTCAATCTCTTGGTGGTAAAACGCAAGGGCGCCCACCAAGATCCTCAGCAAGGTCAAAACAACCGCCGCTGCAATGACAAAACCAATGACAGCGACGCGCATCCACAAAAACCACCGTATGCTACGCAACATCACTGCCTCCAACGGATAACGCCACCCGTTGGCCATTCACCTTGATTCGTAATCCGGTGCCTTGATCCGCTTGAAGTTGTAAGGTCACACAGACGCCGGGTTGCCCGCTAACCTGTAAAAACATCGGGTCATCCAGTAACGCTCGTAACGTTGCCGCGTTCGCCGAAACCTCGATCATGAAGGCATGACCCGAATCCAGTTCTTGCTGGAACCCCACAAGCCAATCTTGGACCTGGCTCGCCGGACTCATCCCAAACAATCGCTGAGCCCAGGCCTTTGGGTCTTCACCAAGGGTATTCTTTAGATCAATGGATCGCTTTAAGCTGGGGCCCAGCTTCGTTCTCGAAAGCGCAATTAAACCCAACGGAGACATCTCAGAAACCGCACACCGCAGGCCATGATTGGCCAAGGCTTGCACCAATTGTTCGCGCACTAACTGTTGGTCTTCACGTTGAACCAGATCAATAAAGTCAATCACAACAATTCCCGCAAGCTGTCTTAGACGAAGCTCATCTGGGATCGCTAAAGCCGCTTCGAGATTGGTTTGAACATAACTGTGCTCGACGGTTCCGCTGCCGACAAAGGANCCCGTATTGACATCGATTGCGACTAGGGCCTCGGTTTCATCAATGACCAAATAGCCACCTGAAGGGAGTGCAACNCGCCGATCGAGCAGCCTTTCAACCTTTGCTTGCAGGTCCTGTTGATGCACCCGTGCGGCATCCGCCTGCACACGGGCCAGTGTGGGCATTTCACCTTGGGCCGATTTCAGGTAATCCTGGATATCGTTGAAATCAGCTTCGTTGTCCACGGTAACAGACGTCAGGTTAGGGTTCTGCCACGCCG
>JGI20157J14317_10004044_pt1 | contig 11478 bp, 10 predicted proteins | sample COG_07_FD_14317 | JGI IMG/M metagenome (IMG submission 14317)
TTGCTAAAAAAATATTTTATTAATTTGAAATAAACATAAGTTCTGAAGGTTTAGAAAGCATTATATTTAATAAATTTTTACTATGAAAGCAGTTTGGGAGAAAATTAAAAGTTATTCAGATATTAAATTTGAATTATACAATGGAGTGGCTAAAATCACTATTAATAGGCCGAAAGTGTACAACGCTTTTAGACCTGAAACTAATATTCAAATGCTAGAGGCAATTGATATTTGTAGAGAAAGGAATGATATAGATATTGTTGTTTTTACTGGTGAAGGTGAAAAGGCTTTCTGCAGTGGTGGGGATCAAAACGTGAAGGGCTCTGGGGGTTATATTGGAAAAGACGGTGTTCCTAGGCTAAACGTTTTGGATTTACATAAAAAAATTAGAGAAATTCCAAAGCCAGTGATTGCAATGGTTAACGGCTTTGCGATAGGAGGAGGACATGTGCTACACGTTGTATGTGATCTTACGATTGCAAGTGAAAATGCGGTTTTTGGGCAAACAGGGCCTAAAGTTGGCAGCTTTGACGGTGGGTTTGGTTCGTCATATTTAGCTCGTCACGTAGGACAAAAAAAGGCTAGAGAAATATGGTTTTTATGCGAACAATATTCTGCAAAAGAAGCTCAAGAGATGGGAATGGTAAACAAAGTTGTCCCTTTAAAAGATTTAGAAAACACCGTTTTGGAGTGGTGTTCTATAATGCAAAAAAGAAGTCCGCTTGCTTTAAGAATGATTAAAAGAAGTTTAAACGCAGAGCTGGATGGTCAACACGGACTAATGCAATTAGCTGGTGACGCTACTCTTTTATATTATTTAACCGAAGAAGCTCAAGAAGGCAAAACCGCTTTTCTTGAGAAAAGAAGCCCTGACTTTAAAAAATATCCTAAATTTCCTTAATAATTAAATATTGTTTTTGAAAAATACTTCGTTACTAAAAGCATGGATTTCTGCAGCTAGAATCAGAACGCTTCCACTTTCTGTTTCAGGGATTTTAATTGGTTCTTCTTATGCGTATTTTTCAGAAAAATTTACATTTTCTGTTTTTTTTATTGCAATTCTAACTACCATCTCATATCAATTACTCTCAAATTTTGCAAATGACTACGGAGATGGTGTAAAAGGCACTGACGACAATAGAATAGGCCCAAAAAGAACCGTACAATCTGGGCTAATATCTCGTGTTTTAATGAAAAAAGGTGTGGTTGTTTTGTCTTTAATTTCTTCATTTTTAACACTAACGCTCATCATTCTAGCTTTTGGATTAAACTCTTTTTACGTTTTAATTTTTGCTGCATTAGGTGGGCTAGCAATTTTCTCAGCCATTAAGTATACTGTTGGGAAATTTGCATATGGATATTTTGGGCTAGGTGATTTATTTGTTTTTATTTTCTTTGGATTAATAAGTGTTTTAGGATCAAATTTTTTATTTGACTCTGTTTTGGAATTCAAATTATTAAGCCCGTCAATTGTACTAGGTCTACTAAGTGTTGGGGTTTTAAATTTAAACAACATGCGGGATATACAAAACGATGCTGAATGTAGCAAAAAAACACTTGCTGTTGTGTTGGGCACACAAAAAGCAAAACTTTACCACCTTTTTATTACAAGTTTTGCTCTTTTATTAATTTGCCATTTTCAATACAAATTAAATATTTCTTCTAATTCTCTTAATTTCCTTTTAATCATAAATTCATTAGGTCTGATTTTTCATATGGTTAAGGTTCATAAAGTCTCTAGCCCAAAGGAATATGATAAGTATCTTAAAGTTTTGGCTTTACATGCGTTTCTTTTTTCTGTTTTGATTTCTTTATACTTTTTTAAGATTGTAATCTAATGAAAGCTTTTTATTTTAAACATATTTTAAACTTTCACAACCCTAGCGGAACTTCCAGAGGCGTATTAAACCAAAAAGAAAGTTGGTTTATTATTATTTATAGTGATAATAAAACTGGCATTGGAGAGTGTAGTTTAATAAAAGGATTAAGCCCTGATCCCAAAAACAACTTTGAGCAAACGCTAAAAAAAGTATGTGAAAATATTTCAGAAGGATATAATGCTTTGTCGCCTAGTTTAAATTCCTACCCTTCAATATTATTTGGGCTTGAAACTGCCTTTCGTTCATTGGAGTCCTCAGACCCTATGGAGCTTTTCCCCTCTGAATTTACAAAAAACCAAGCCTCTATTCCAATAAATGGATTAATCTGGATGGGGGGGATAAACTTTATGATCAATCAAATAAAAGAAAAAATTGATGCGGGGTTTGATTGCATCAAAATTAAGATAGGTTCTCTTGATTTTAAAACAGAGATTGATCTAATTAAAAGCATTAGAAAAGAATATTCTTTAAAAGATTTGGAAATAAGAGTAGATGCTAATTGCGCCTTTTCTTTTTCAGAATCTCTGGAAAAATTAAAAAAATTATCTGACTTTTCTATCCACTCTATAGAACAACCTATACAAACGCGGCAATGGGAAAACATGGCGTTTTTATGTGAAAAATCTCCCCTTGCAATTGCTTTAGACGAGGAGCTAATAAACGTTTTGGACTCTGAAAAGCAGAAAATGATTGAATTAATTAATCCGGAATACATAATATTAAAACCCAGCCTTCTCGGAGGGTTAAAAAAATGTGAAGACTGGATTACTATTGCAAAAAATAGTAATGTAAAATGGTGGGCGACTAGTGCGCTGGAAAGTAATATTGGACTTAATGCAATTGCTCAGTGGGTTTACAAAAAAACAACTAACATGAAACAAGGGCTTGGAACAGGGAAGCTTTTTTCTAACAATATTTCATCGCCTTACGTTATTAAAGAAGGACAGTTAAAATACTCTACAGAAAACAACTGGGATCTTTCGTTGTTTGATCATCAAAAAAAATTATTACTATAATGAGTTCGCATTTTTACGATACTAATTTTAAATTAAATGGTGTTTCTTACTCATTAGAATCTTTATTGTCAACCACAAAAATTAACCACAACTATTTTTTTCAATTTCTAAGAAAATGGACTGACAAAAGTTCAACTGTAGAGTTACAAACCTCTGGATCAACAGGCGTTCCCAAAAAACTATACATGTCTAAAAGCAAAATGATTCTTTCAGCCAAAAGAACAGCTGCGTTTTTAAATTTACAGTCTGGAGATAAAGCTCTTTGTTGCTTGCCTTTGGATTATATAGCGGGAAAAATGATGGTAGTAAGAGCTCTTGTTTTGGGGCTAGACCTTTACTTAATAAAGCCTTCAAAGAATCCTTTGAAAACATTTTCCTTTAGATTTGATTTTGTAGCATTTACACCATATCAATTGGAGCATTCTATACAGCACTTAGATAAAATTAAAACTCTTATTGTAGGTGGAGGGCCAATAAACGAAAAAACAAAAAAAACTCTCTATAAAAAGAAAACCAATGTTTATGAGACTTACGGGATGACTGAAACAGTATCTCATGTTGCCTTAAAGCATGTCAGCCAAGGGGAACAAGAGTTTAACGCGCTCAAAGGCGTTCGTTTTGAAACAAAAAATAATTGTCTTAAAATATTTTGCGATTCTATTTTAACAAAACCAATTGTAACCAACGATGTTGTAAACCTAATCTCTGAAAAAAGATTTGTTTGGAAAGGAAGAGTAGACTTTGTTATTAATTCAGGTGCAATAAAAATTTATCCTGAAGAATTAGAAAAAAAACTAAGCCAAGCAATTTCAGTTCCTTTTGTTATTATGGGGGTGCCCGATGAAGAATTTGGAGAGAAAATTACAATTGTGTTTGAAGGAGAAACGCCACACAACTTTAAAGATTTGATTGAGGGCCTAGACTTTTTTGAGAAGCCAAAAAAAGTTTTTAATTTGGATGTCTTTCCGAGAAATAATAACAAGGTGTTAAGAAGAAAAATTATTACAAAAATATTGAAGTTGTATGGATCAAACTAAAAGAGAAGAGTTTTGGAATACATTAACTCACTTTATAGGAATAGTTTTAAGTCTTATTGGCCTTCCGTTATTAATCTTTGCTAATAACAATTTATCTTCTTTTAGTCTTGCTAGTATTTTGTTTTTCGAATTTGGTTTGTTGTTTGTTTACATTTCGTCTACTCTTTATCATTACGTAGAAAACGTCGAACTTAAAAAAAAATTAAGAACATTAGACCACATAAGTATTTTTTATTTAATCGCAGGTTCCTACGCCCCTATTTGCCTAATCACACTCTACAATGATTCTGGAATTGGGGTTTTTGTAGCGGTTTTAGCAATAATGTTTATAGGAACCTTTTTTAAGTTGTTCTATACTGGTAAACATGAAAAGTTTTCTCTTTTTTTATATCTAGCAATGGGATGGTTAATAATTTTTAAAATTAATACCCTTATTGATTTAATAGAATTTAATGGCTTGGCATTGATAGTAACAAGCGGATTACTTTATACTTTTGGAACTTTTTTTTATTCATCAAAAACAATAAAATATTCGCACGCCATTTGGCATTTATTTGTTCTTGGAGGTAGCGCCACTCACTTCTTTTTTGTTCTGTTTTTTGTTATATAAATCTTGTACCTTTAATTATGACTATGAGAAACTCAAGACGAAATTTTATAAAAAAAGGTGTTTTAGCAAGTGTTGCTTCAACATCTTCACTTTCTTTTACTAGCAATCTTTTAGATGACAAAATTATTGGTCACGGAGATTTTAAATTTAAATTAGACAAAAAGTGGAGCTCTCAAGACATCTATAAACATCCTGTTAATCATTGTCATGAAATGGTAATTGACCGTCGAAACAAGCTTTACATGACTACTACTCATGTTAAAAACAATATTTTAGTCTACAACAGAGATGGAAAAATTTTAGACTCTTATAATCTAAATCTGCCTGGCGCTCATGGCTTAACGCTTTCAAACGAGGGGGGAGATGAATTTTTATATGTCACCGATCCCGACAATAATAAATTTTGTAAAACAACTTTAAAAGGAGAAAAAATATTTGAATTTGAAGCCCCTAAAGAAATTTCAAAATACACATCAAAATCCATGTTTAAGCCAACAGAAATTACAGTGGCTTCAAATGGAGATTTCTATGTAGCAGACGGATATGGCTTGGATTATATTATTCAATATGATTATTCGGGAAATTACATTCGTCATTTTGGTGGTCGCGGAGATAACGATAATCAATTCGATTGTTGCCATGGCGTAACTATTGATACAAGAGATTCTAAAAATCCTTTTTTACTGATCACCTCAAGATCAAAAAACGAGTTTAAAAGGTTTACGTTGGATGGAAAATGGATAGAAACAATTAAGATGCCTGGGTGCTATATTTGCAGGCCTGTAATTAAAGACGGTTATTTGGCTTTTGCTGTTATAGTTACAAAAGACTGGGGAAGTTATGACGGAATGTTAGCTATTCTAGATAACAACTATAAGGTTATTTCTATGCCTGGTGGAAACTCTCCAAAATATATTGGCAATTTACTTCAACGACCAGTACACGATAATGTAAGTTTTAGAAATCCGCACGATGTTTGTATTGATGATGATTGGAATGTTTATGTTCCCCAATGGAACTCGGGAAAAATATTTCCAATTAAATTAACAAGAGTCTAATTATGATCAAATATTTATTTTTATTATTATCAATCGCTATGTTTTCTCAAGGATACGAAACCCAAAAATATGAAGTCGTCAAACAAATAGAAGATATCGAAATACGCTTTTATCCCCCATCGTTAATGGCAAAAGTTAACTCAAGAGGTGGGTTTTCAAAATTATTTCAATATATCAGCGGAAAAAATGATAAAAGTGAAAAAATTGCAATGACAACACCTGTTCATATGTCTAGTGAAAACAACAAGTCTACTATGGAATTTGTATTGCCTTCCAAATATTCATTAGAAAATATTGCTATTCCAAATGATAAAAATATCGAGGTTTATAACTCTAAGCCTGGTTATTATGCGGCAATAACATATGGCGGTTATTCCAACTCAGAAAAAATTAAAAAAAATCATTCTAGCTTATTAAATAAGCTTCAAGCTGAAAATTTTAAGATTTTGAACAGTCAACCTGTAGTGCTTTCTTACAATAGTCCTTATAAAGTTTTCAACAGAAGAAATGAAGTTTTAGTTGAGGTTGAGTTTTAGACCTCTGAGTCTTTAAAATTTATTTTTGGATCCATAATTTCACTAATTAATCCTTCTAGTTCTTTCTCAAAACTAACGATACTGGAACTGTCTATTAAATCTGTTTGTGAATTTTTAATTTTTAATTTCATAGTTCCATTGCTTAAGTTTCTAAAGGAAATTATTCCTGCTGAAATTTTTTCACATCTAGTGCTTTTATGATACATCCAAACATAGCACATTAACTGCATTGCTTTTGTTCTTAAGGTGTCACTACAAATCAAGCCCATGTCTTTAATTGTCAGATTACTGGAGCTAACTAATCCTGTTTTATAGTCAATAATTCGAACTACTCCGTTTTTTTCATCAATTCTATCAATAACTCCAGTAATTGAAACCTTTGTACTGTTTTTCAGATTTAAGGTTCCTTTTATTGGCTTTTCAAGAGCAATTATTTTTATTTTGCTTCCACTGTTTAAGTCGTTTAATTCGTTTTGAATTAAAACCCGTATCCCGCTTTTAATGACTTCAAAAAGTATTAAATTCTTACCCGAATTAAACAATTCATTGTTTGCAGAAAATGAGTTTTTAAGAGTTTTATTAATGTTTTGTAAAACTTCTTTTAAATCTTTTTTCTCTAAATATTTCCCGATAAAAGGTTTGTATAAAGATTCTATTGTTTCATGAAAAATTAAGCCTATTGTTTTATGATCTGCAGAACCTTCATTAGTTTTTTCCTTTTTTAATTTTAATAGCTTTTGAAAATAGTACTCTTTTGGGTTTTTTATATACGTTTCTAAAGAAGATGGGGAAAATCCTTTTAAGGAAATTTCTTTTATTCTTTTTAAAGCCGAGGGAGTTTTTTTAAAGTAATTTATTGTCACTTCATTTTCAAAATTAGATTCAGCCTTATAATATTCTATTTTGTGATTTCTGTTTTTTTCAAGCTCAAGTTGATATATAAACCTACTTTTTTCTGCTTTTTTCAATCCTTCTTCCTGTGAATTATAAATCAAAAAAATATTTTTTGCCCTTTGTATTAATCGATAAAAATGATAACTATAAACTCTATCTTTATCGTTGTGAGTTTGTAGATTGTATTTAACTTTTAAATCAAAAGGAAGTAGCGATTCATAGTCTCTCCCTTTTGGCATTACACCTTCGTTAACTGAGGTAAAAATAACGGTTTCAAAATCTAAGCCCCTAGACTCTAAAAGTCCCATAAAATTAATTTTAGAATCTTTATTTGGCTTATGTCTTACGCTGATTTCTTTAATAAAAGAATTTATCAGATGTTTAAGTCTTAATAGATTTATTGTTTTTTTACTATTTAGTTGTTCAATTTCTTTTAACTCTAATAAAACTAAAGTTAGTTCTTGGCTTTCAAACTCGTTAAGCTTTCCCTCCTCAATCAGAAATTGTAAAATAGTGTTTAGTTCAAATAAAACTTCGCTACTGTCTTCCCATTTTTTTAATGAAATACTATAGGCAACCCTCTCTGTTCTTGTCTTAATAGAAAATGGTTTTTTTAAAAAAGACCGCTTGGTTGGCTCTGGAGCTTTATTTCCAAAGGTTTTTTTCAAAACATTGCTATTTAAAATTTTGTTAATTAGTGTTATTGAATTGAAGTTTCTTTTTTCTGTTTTTAAATCTAACAAACTAGAAATTAAATTTTTTATTCCTGATTCTTTTACTGGAACTGAAAAACTGACCGAGTCTTTATTTAAGTTTTTAGGAAAATATTGTAAAATAGGTGACATTAAATTTTCATCACCTAACACAACCGCCGTCCCTACTGTACCATAATTTTCTGGCTTTGAAAGTATTCTTCCTACTTCTCTTGCCTGCCCAACATTACCTTGAGCTTCAATTATGCTTATGTTTTTTTCTGAATCAAAGTCATTATTTAGCCATTTGAATTTGTTTTTGGAATAGAAATTCCATTTTTTTCTGTACTTTCTGATATGAAAAGAACCGCTATGATTGTTGTTTTTAAAACTAGCAGAATCAATGTCCCAAAATATATCCCCAGAATTAATCTCAATTAATTCTTTGATGATAATTTCTTCTGCTTTTGAAAGTGCGTTAAGACCGATGAAAAAGAATCTTTTATTTGTATTCGCTTTTTTATAGTGCTCAAGATTAACGACCGCTTCACTGTAACACATTCCTTTTGTGCCAAGCCCTTGTGTGTTGAGCTTCTGTTTAAATTCCTGGTAAATGCTTGTAAGGGATTTTAAAAATTCTTGTTTAATGTTTATGCTTGGATTGTTTTCTCCCCAGTGTTTTATTTTATTAAGCTCAATTAATTCGTGCATTACATCTTCGACATTTAAAAGGTTCTGTTCAATTTCTGATGAATCTTTTAAAAAAGAGTTAACTACAGCTGTGTCATAATTCCGTTCCTCAAAGCCAGGATTTTTGCTTGATTATAAAGTTGATATACTTCATTCTCTAGGTAGCTTTTTTTAATTTCTTTTAACCCTGATATTTCTTTAATTAATGAATCAATAGAGTTAATCTTTGGAGCAAAAACAGGCTTTGTTGTTGATTCAGATAAATATTTTTTAAGCTCATAAGAAGATCTTTTATTGGGCAGAACAAAACAAATTGATTTTAAATCTGATTTCTCTAGATTAATATCGTTTATTACTTTTTTTAAAAAATACGTCATCCATATAAAAATAAAAAAAGCGTCTGAAAAATCAGACGCTTTTTGTTATTAATAAGAAAAAAAGATTTTTACTTAGAAGGTGGTGGAATTACTTTAAATTCAACTCTTCTATTTTGTATTCTTCCTTTTCTTGTGTTGTTTGAAACGCTTGGTTTGTCTTCTCCATAACCAACAGTCATTAATCTTGAAGAAGTAATTCCGTTTTCAACTAAATATTCTTTTACAGACATCGCTCTAAGCTCTGAAAGTTTTTGATTGAAAGCTTTTGGACCTGATGAATCAGTATGACCTTCAATCATAAATGGAATTTTAGGGTAATTGTTCATGATTCCTATAACATCTCCTAGCATTCCCTTAACCTTTGATCCTAGTTCTGCTCTATTTAATTCAAACGGTATCATAGCTCCAACTGAATTAAGTTGTGCCATAACTTCTTTAGCTGGGATTGGACAACCGTTATAAGCTGATAAACCTGCTGCATTTGGGCACTTGTCGTCTTTATCAAGAACACCGTCTGAATCTGAATCAGGCCACGGGCAACCGTTGTTAGCCGCTGGACCTGCTACATCAGCACAATTATCAACATTGTCTGCTACACTATCTCCATCAGAGTCAGGGCAACCATTCATTTCAACAGAACCTGCTTCGTTAACACAAGCGTCTTTAGTATCTGGTACTCCATCTCCATCTGAATCTGGACAGCCATCAAATTGAGCTAAACCTGCAACATCAGGACAAGAATCTTTACTGTTTTCTATCCCGTCTCCATCATTATCTGGACATCCGTTAAATGCTGGCAAACCTGCTGTGTTTGGACAATCATCGTATTGGTCATAAACACCATCTCGATCAGAGTCTTTGCCTCCAAAATTAATGGCTACACCAACATTATGCTGAAAGTGAGCTTTTAAAGCTTGCATATCGTTGAAAGCGTGCTTGTAAGTTGTGTTAATTTTAATTGACATTTTTTCAGAAACTGGAATATTTAGTCCATATCCACCGTTTAGAGTGTGTGATCTTTCTTTCCCAAACCAAGTGTAACCAGTNCCTCCTTCAATAAAAGTATTCATTTTAACGCTACCAACTTTTAATGTTAGGGGTAAATTATAGTTTACAACNGCATCAAGNCTTCCTAAAAAAGTAGGGCTAATTCTTGCTCTCTGATCTCCAAGGCGAGTTATAGAATTTAATGATGCTCTAAATCCGTATGAAACNTTTTCNGTTCCATATCTCATTAAGCTTACTGTGTTTACAGGTGTTGACGGATTGTTCCANTTTTCGTCGAAATTGAAATACTCACTAAACAGTCCGCCAGTTGGATTGTCAGACGAGTCAGTTCCTACGGGATGAAAGTCAATTGCATTGACTCCTATACCGAACTGCCATTTATTGTTTTTGTCTTGAGCTAGCATGGTGCTAACTGAAAAAATCATAACAAAAACTGATAATACTTTAACTAATTTTTTCATTGAATAATATTTTTTATAATTCTGTAGTGCAAACTTAATGAATTTATAGGATATAGGCGTTTAAAAAAAAAATTTGTTCTATTTAACTTTTACTATGTCTATCGAATTTTCTAAATAAATTAATACAGAAGCTTCTAGTTTGTAGCCCATTTTTTTTAAAGTTTTTTGATATTTCACAATCTGTTTTTGATCTTTTGTAGATTTTTCTCCTGTTTTATAATCTATAATAACTACTCTGTTAGAATCCAAAAAAACAAGCCTGTCTGGCTTAATTATTTTATTAGACTCGGTGAAAATTTCTTGTTCGCAATAAACTAAGTTGTTTTTTGAAAAATATTCTTTTAAGTCAGGGTGATCAATAACGCTTTTTGATAATTTTATAACCTTGTTAGCGATGGATTTATCAACTGATTTTGAGAGCATTAGCTCGTTTTTTTCTTTGATATAGTCGGTTTCAAATTCAATATTTGACATGAATTCGTGAAAAACATTGCCAAAAACAATTTTTTCATTTAAAAACTTAGTGTCCGGGGTGGGTTGAAAAAATCTGGTTTCATATCCTTTAAAGCAAGGGGTTCTTTCGTTTTTTTTCAACTTTTCTTTATGAACTGGTTTTCCCCAGTTGAACTTGTCGAGATCCTCTTTCCATTCTCCCGAATTTTCTAAAAAAGCTCTGATTATTTGATTGTGAGAATTAATAGTTTTTGTTTTAGGATATTCTGAAATCAAATGAAGTTCGTCTACCGCTCTAGTAAGGGCAACGTACAATAAATTTAAATTGTCTAACTCCTCATTTGAGCTTATATTGTCGTATTCCTTTTGGAAAGAGTCAGAGTATTCTCTAAAATTTTCGTTGAAAGGAATTAAAATTTTTTTTGAAAGATTTTCTTCGAAAACAGGAAGCCAGTTTCTTTTTCCAGCACTTCTGTGAGTCACAGAGTCAACAAAGGGATAGATAACGACTGGGAATTCTAAGCCTTTTGCTTTATGAATAGTTAAGACCTGTACTGCGTTTTTTGAACTACTTGAGGGTATTTTAATTTTTTTGTTGTTTTTTTTCCAAAAAATCAAAAACTCCTTTTCATTATTTTTGTTTTGAGAAACTTGTTCGAATATAACCTCTCTTAAAAATAAAATATATGGGTCAGTGTTGCTCAAATCCATATTAAGCTCCTTGATGAAAAAATCTACAGATTCTAAAAAAGACATTTCAAAAGCC
>JGI20157J14317_10004049_pt1 | contig 11474 bp, 6 predicted proteins | sample COG_07_FD_14317 | JGI IMG/M metagenome (IMG submission 14317)
GCAAGATGGGCAAGGAACTTACACTTTTCTTGACGGAGAGAAGTACGTAGGTGAATGGAAGGACAATAAGAGCAATGGGCAAGGAACTAGAACTTTTCCTAGCGGAGAGAAGTACGTAGGTGAATGGAAGGACAATAAGAAAAATGGGCAAGGAACTTACACTTTTCCTGACGGACAGAAGTACGTAGGCGAATGGAAGGACGATAAGAAACATGGCCAAGGAACTTACACTTTTCCTAGCGGACAGAAGTACGTAGGTGAATACAAAGACGATAAGAAACATGGCCAAGGAACTTACACTTTTCCTAATGGTGAGAAGTACGTAGGTGAATTGAAGGACGGTAAGCCACATGGCCAAGGAACTTACACTTTTCCTAGCGGACAGAAGTACGTAGGTGAATGGAAGGACGATAAGAAACATGGCCAAGGAACTAACACTTGGCCTAACGGTGAGAAGTACGTAGGTGAGTACAAAGACGATAAGAGAAATGGGCAAGGAACTTACACTTTTCCTGATGGTTACAAGTGGAAGGGCTACTTCATGAACGACGAATATGTACCCAACATTTGTAGCAACATGGGCTTAACAAAGGGCTCACCAGAGCATGGCCAATGTGTACTGAAGCTAATGGACTCTGTAATGTCAGAGGACAACTAGCGAGAACAAAGCAGCGTGTGCGGCACTGTAGGACCCTCTGAGGTAAACAAAAGACCACGTAACCTATTGTTTTAAATGAATTTTTATTCTTTTTTAACGCTGAAGAACACGTGTAGACGGGCGTTAACCTCAATCTAACCTGCTATTTTTAAAATGGGCTTCTGGTGTGTGTAGGTGGGAACATAAGAATATTGATGGAGGCGAACCCCTCCCCCCGTCACTTAAAGCAGAGATAAATATAGAAAAACAGAAGCCAAAACGTATATTTTGTAGGACAGAATGTAGGACAGAACGATATTTCAGGACAGCCTAACCTGCTGTAAGCATTGATTTAAGTGGTCGGGATGGCGAGAATTGAACTCACGACCCCTGCCTCCCGAATGCAATGCCTCTCTGCATTTCAACCCTACCTCCGTGATTATATTGACCTTTAAGCCGTATTTTACGGTATAGTCTGTAGGACAGAGTGTAGGACAGAGTGTAGGACAGAACCAAATGCTAACAGAAGCCCGCATCAAGAAGCTAACTATAAAACCAAAGCGTTACAGGGTGTATGACGATAGGGTTACGGGCTTACAGGTGATCGTTAGACCAACGGGTAGAAAAACCTTTTACCTCCAAACGCGTATCGGCGGGAAACTAACCGACATCAAGTTAGTAGACGTTGAGGGAGTTTCATTAAGAGATGCTAGAAACCTAGCCTCTGAAAAACTTATAGAGCTAAGAAATAGACCTACCGCAAAAGACCTTAGTGGCTCCAAAACATTAGGCAGATTCATAGAAGAGCAATACAAACCTTATCTGGAGACTGCTCACGCCAACCCTAAAGCTAGTATCTGGATACTGGAGACTTGTTTTATAAACCTGCTACCAACAAAGATGAAAGACCTAAGCCTCTCCCACATTCAGCAGTGGCGTAACAAACAAAGCAAACTGGCACCTGCAACAATTAACCGAAGAGTTGGTGCGTTGAGGGCTGCATGTGAGAAAGCTCGTCTGTGGGGATTCATTGATCAAAACCCTTTAACCGATTGGCAAAAGGTCAGAGTTCCTAAAGAGCCTGTTGATTTTTTGTCAGAGCCTCAGATAGCTGAACTTTTAGAGGTACTAGGAAAAAGAGATGCAGTTAAGCTAGAGCAAAGAGCAAGTTTTAACCATTGGCGTTTAGCAAGAGGAAAGGAACCCTATCCAGACTACGGTGACTACTTGGAGTTAACTTTTACTGACTACCTAACTCCACTAGTCAGGCTTATCCTTAATACCGGCCTTCGGTTTGGTGAGGCTATCGGACTGAAGTGGACTGACATCAGTGACGATGACGTCCTAACAGCTAGATCTAGCAAGACGGGCAACTTTAGGTACATTCCTCTAATCTCAGAAACTCAAGGCTGCCTTACGGGACTAAAGAGACTCAACAAAGCCAACGCTGGATTTACAGACCTCAACAGTCTTAATGAGAACAGCACCAGTTACATCTCTAACAATATCTTTGTTAACCCTGAAACCGGACAGCCACTCAAAAGCGTTAAGACGGCTTGGAATGGAGTTAGAAGTGAACTTTCGTTTAACTGTGATTTTAGGATGCTAAGGCGCACTTTTGGTTCACGCTTAATAACGCAGGGCGTTCCTGTTTATCACGTTAGTCAACTTTTAGGCCACACTAATGTTGAAACCACCCAACGCTGGTACTTAAGCTTGAAATTAGATGCTTACAAAGAAGCTGTACGCTCAATAGATGACTTCCTGAAAGACTAACTCAGGAGCAAAAGCAGCCGATCTACACAGGTCACAACAAAACTAGCAGCTACAACGACGGACTTACAACAAAACACGTTAGTAAATGCTTACTATTATTAGCTGCAAATACACACTACAAACTGACTTATTTAGTATAAGGTCTTGATAACGCTTGACTTTTCTCTAAAAATATGCTATAATATTACTATAGATTATCCAAGTTTAAGCGTTTAGCCCTGCCTCAAGATTTCCCCCTTTGAATACTCATGGCTACTTAAGCAGCCACTACCTACACCACCAAACTTCACACATCCAACTTAAGTAGAGACTTAAGAAGAAACTGAGTGGTAGCCGTAGTGGTTCTTCTACAGCCTTTTCTTCAGTTACAACACTGTCCAAGTCCAACCTAAGTAGATACCTAAGTAGACACCTAAGAATAAGCTAAGAGGCAGCTGAAGCAGCTCTTCTACTGCAACTACTTTAGTAAACCCTTAAGAAGAAACTGAGTAGTAGCCGTAGTAGTTCTTCTTTAGCGGCAATAACAACTTCTTAAGTCTCTTCTTAAGTATCACTTTAGTTACACCACTGCTCATAACTAACCTCCTCTTCTACCCACCACAATAAATTAAAAGGATCTGCCTATGATGTCTTTGAACAAAACCATTAATAACCAAAAGTGGAAGCACCAATTATTTTCCAGCCTCCTACTTGTAGTAGAAAAAGTACCGACGTGGAAAGCAAGAGCAGAAGCGTTTAACAAAGCTGGCTTTAGAACCTACACCGGTAAACTTTGGACCAAGCAGTCGATCCACGCCTGTTATCACAGCTACTGGTCCTCACACGCTACGGGGAAAGGTGTTTACTCGTGGAACCAACACGGGAAGAACATTGAAGCTCTTAAGGCAATGGCGGTATCACCAATCATCGAAGAAGCTGAAACTCTAGCCGCATAACAAACAACATAAGGACTTAAGGTAATGAAAGCACAACTATTACAAAAGAAGGCTCTGCAAGAAGTAGTGATTGACGGTGTAAGTCATTATTGCTTGCCGGTTAACGACTATGTCGATTATTGGGTGTCGACTCTTGGAGATGTCATCAGCTTCAAAGGTAAGAAAGCACGAGTGTTAAAACCTAAGATTATTCATGACTACTGTTATGTTGATTTGTGTGCCAAGGGCGAAGAAAACCCGAAGCAGACTAGGGTCCATCGCCTTGTAGCACAGACATTCTTAGGTGCGCCTTCCGTTGATCGCGAGTCAAACGACAGAGATCAAGTGAACCACCTCGATTGCGATAAGAAGAATAATAAAGTCTCAAATCTTGAGTGGACCTCGAGCAAAGAAAACTTAGCGCATTATCGGCTGATAAAGAATCTCAATATGTTGCCCGACATGGCGTAGGCAGAGCCAGGTTGGCGGTAAATAAGCATTAAAAGACCTCATTAGACGCCTTGTGGGCCTCTATGAGACGTTTTAAGAGCCTCTAATTGGTGGCACGTAGCTTTTTCTATAAGACCTCTCAGATGAATCTTAGGCATGCCTATGACTACTTGTGATCATGACATTTTAACCATAATAGCAACCAATTTGCCCCGCTTCCTGGCGCCAGCACCACGGCGGTTTGACCCGGGTGAGAGAGCGAAAGTATCGTCGTAAAATCCCTCCTGAAATCCGAAGAAATTCAGGTTTTTAACCAAGAAACAACTGAGTCGACCAAACCGTAGCGATTTTCTATATCTAGGAACACCCATTGACCACTTGCGTTTAACTCTAGAAAAAAAAGCTTTGAGAGGTCGTCTCGCTCAGCCATAAAATCAAATCTTCCGAACTCCACGCCCAATTCAGCTGAAAGAGACAGAAGGCTATCTGTAGTTTCCTCAGTCAAGTCAAAGGGAAACCACTCTTGGTCTTCAAACGTGAAATCCTGCTGAGTCCTCCAATCAATGCCATCCATGCCTATTCTGCTTCTTTTGAATGCAAATAAACGTGAATCACACATAAAGATAGTTACATCCCAATCGCTTTCGATTTCATCCTGTACAAACCAGGGAAAGTTAGGATCTAGGGTGTCTAATGACGGGATAGAGGTCGTCATAAGCACAGATTTGTCATCCGATTGCGATGACGCTAATGATTTTACGATCAAGCTGTCACTGAAATTACTGAGGCCGATCAGTCCGACTGAATAAGCTGAGTTAGGTATCGGAAAGTATTTTTTTGCAATGCTTAGGATGTTTATTTTGCCCAAGTCATTGTGATAGTAAGGGCTGTTACCCTTGGCCAAGCCGCGTAGTTTGAACCAAGAATATATCTCCCGAAGGAAGTACTTCACTTCTTCCTTGATGGCTCTATCCTCGTTGCCAGGATAGTACTGCAGTGCTTTCCACCAGAAGCACGCGGTGGCCTCGCTGCTGTCTATTTTTAATCCTACAGGATTCTCTATAGACCAATACTCTGTCGTAAATACGACTTTGTACTGATGCCAGAGGTCGTAGTTGAATCTGAAGACACCGTCTCCATAGTTCACTACAAGTCGGTCAGAGGTTCCGTCTGCGGCTCCCGTTATTAACAGCAGCACTATGTTTTAACCAAAAGGATCTGCGTCTGAATCGGTGTCTGAGTCGCTGGGATTGCCTTGCCAATCGAAGGTCTGTGTTCCATTAAAAGTCGTCGAGCTCATTGTGTTACTAGCTAGCTGTGTACCATTTTCCATGGTGTTGACTTGACGCTCGTGATCATAGGTAAAGACGTCCTCGTAATGCACTTCTAGCGTAGACGTCGAAAGTAATAGTGGGGTCAAGAGTATACCCATTGCTAAGCTCTTTTTGGCTTCGTCATTCATAGTCTTTTCCTAAGGAAACTTATCGGAGATTATCCCAGCTTCGGTCCAAGAAATCCAGCAGTTTTACTGCGGGGCTATTGATGCTGCCTGGCGACTTCCCGACGCATCTATCGAGATCTGTAAATTAATAGGTAAGAGACACACTTGAACTAAGTTGCTCCACTTCCTGCTACCACGTAAGCTGATGCAAACAAAAGAGTATTCTGTGAACCGGATGCTGCCCCGACTACTGCTAACACTTCTCATAAGCTTTGTGCCGCTGGTGCAAGCTGAGCCTGCTTTGCCTGACTGTCCGACGGATCAATCTTTACGCTTCCATAACTGCTTTGGAGCTTACACTTTTTCTAACGGAAACAAGTACGTAGGTGAATGGAAGGACAATAAGCAAAATGGGCAAGGAACTCACTCTTGGCCTGACGGAGAGAAGTACGTAGGTGAATACAAAGACGATAAGCAAGATGGGCAAGGAACTTACACTTTTCTTGACGGAGAGAAGTACGTAGGTGAATGGAAGGACAATAAGAGCAATGGGCAAGGAACTAGAACTTTTCCTAGCGGAGAGAAGTACGTAGGTGAATGGAAGGACAATAAGAAAAATGGGCAAGGAACTTACACTTTTCCTGACGGACAGAAGTACGTAGGCGAATGGAAGGACGATAAGAAACATGGCCAAGGAACTTACACTTTTCCTAGCGGACAGAAGTACGTAGGTGAATACAAAGACGATAAGAAACATGGCCAAGGAACTTACACTTTTCCTAATGGTGAGAAGTACGTAGGTGAATTGAAGGACGGTAAGCCACATGGCCAAGGAACTTACACTTTTCCTAGCGGACAGAAGTACGTAGGTGAATGGAAGGACGATAAGAAACATGGCCAAGGAACTAACACTTGGCCTAACGGTGAGAAGTACGTAGGTGAGTACAAAGACGATAAGAGAAATGGGCAAGGAACTTACACTTTTCCTGATGGTTACAAGTGGAAGGGCTACTTCATGAACGACGAATATGTACCCAACATTTGTAGCAACATGGGCTTAACAAAGGGCTCACCAGAGCATGGCCAATGTGTACTGAAGCTAATGGACTCTGTAATGTCAGAGGACAACTAGCGAGAACAAAGCAGCGTGTGCGGCACTGTAGGACCCTCTGAGGTAAACAAAAGACCACGTAACCTATTGTTTTAAATGAATTTTTATTCTTTTTTAACGCTGAAGAACACGTGTAGACGGGCGTTAACCTCAATCTAACCTGCTATTTTTAAAATGGGCTTCTGGTGTGTGTAGGTGGGAACATAAGAATATTGATGGAGGCGAACCCCTCCCCCCGTCACTTAAAGCAGAGATAAATATAGAAAAACAGAAGCCAAAACGTATATTTTGTAGGACAGAATGTAGGACAGAACGATATTTCAGGACAGCCTAACCTGCTGTAAGCATTGATTTAAGTGGTCGGGATGGCGAGAATTGAACTCACGACCCCTGCCTCCCGAATGCAATGCCTCTCTGCATTTCAACCCTACCTCCGTGATTATATTGACCTTTAAGCCGTATTTTACGGTATAGTCTGTAGGACAGAGTGTAGGACAGAGTGTAGGACAGAACCAAATGCTAACAGAAGCCCGCATCAAGAAGCTAACTATAAAACCAAAGCGTTACAGGGTGTATGACGATAGGGTTACGGGCTTACAGGTGATCGTTAGACCAACGGGTAGAAAAACCTTTTACCTCCAAACGCGTATCGGCGGGAAACTAACCGACATCAAGTTAGTAGACGTTGAGGGAGTTTCATTAAGAGATGCTAGAAACCTAGCCTCTGAAAAACTTATAGAGCTAAGAAATAGACCTACCGCAAAAGACCTTAGTGGCTCCAAAACATTAGGCAGATTCATAGAAGAGCAATACAAACCTTATCTGGAGACTGCTCACGCCAACCCTAAAGCTAGTATCTGGATACTGGAGACTTGTTTTATAAACCTGCTACCAACAAAGATGAAAGACCTAAGCCTCTCCCACATTCAGCAGTGGCGTAACAAACAAAGCAAACTGGCACCTGCAACAATTAACCGAAGAGTTGGTGCGTTGAGGGCTGCATGTGAGAAAGCTCGTCTGTGGGGATTCATTGATCAAAACCCTTTAACCGATTGGCAAAAGGTCAGAGTTCCTAAAGAGCCTGTTGATTTTTTGTCAGAGCCTCAGATAGCTGAACTTTTAGAGGTACTAGGAAAAAGAGATGCAGTTAAGCTAGAGCAAAGAGCAAGTTTTAACCATTGGCGTTTAGCAAGAGGAAAGGAACCCTATCCAGACTACGGTGACTACTTGGAGTTAACTTTTACTGACTACCTAACTCCACTAGTCAGGCTTATCCTTAATACCGGCCTTCGGTTTGGTGAGGCTATCGGACTGAAGTGGACTGACATCAGTGACGATGACGTCCTAACAGCTAGATCTAGCAAGACGGGCAACTTTAGGTACATTCCTCTAATCTCAGAAACTCAAGGCTGCCTTACGGGACTAAAGAGACTCAACAAAGCCAACGCTGGATTTACAGACCTCAACAGTCTTAATGAGAACAGCACCAGTTACATCTCTAACAATATCTTTGTTAACCCTGAAACCGGACAGCCACTCAAAAGCGTTAAGACGGCTTGGAATGGAGTTAGAAGTGAACTTTCGTTTAACTGTGATTTTAGGATGCTAAGGCGCACTTTTGGTTCACGCTTAATAACGCAGGGCGTTCCTGTTTATCACGTTAGTCAACTTTTAGGCCACACTAATGTTGAAACCACCCAACGCTGGTACTTAAGCTTGAAATTAGATGCTTACAAAGAAGCTGTACGCTCAATAGATGACTTCCTGAAAGACTAACTCAGGAGCAAAAGCAGCCGATCTACACAGGTCACAACAAAACTAGCAGCTACAACGACGGACTTACAACAAAACACGTTAGTAAATGCTTACTATTATTAGCTGCAAATACACACTACAAACTGACTTATTTAGTATAAGGTCTTGATAACGCTTGACTTTTCTCTAAAAATATGCTATAATATTACTATAGATTATCCAAGTTTAAGCGTTTAGCCCTGCCTCAAGATTTCCCCCTTTGAATACTCATGGCTACTTAAGCAGCCACTACCTACACCACCAAACTTCACACATCCAACTTAAGTAGAGACTTAAGAAGAAACTGAGTGGTAGCCGTAGTGGTTCTTCTACAGCCTTTTCTTCAGTTACAACACTGTCCAAGTCCAACCTAAGTAGATACCTAAGTAGACACCTAAGAATAAGCTAAGAGGCAGCTGAAGCAGCTCTTCTACTGCAACTACTTTAGTAAACCCTTAAGAAGAAACTGAGTAGTAGCCGTAGTAGTTCTTCTTTAGCGGCAATAACAACTTCTTAAGTCTCTTCTTAAGTATCACTTTAGTTACACCACTGCTCATAACTAACCTCCTCTTCTACCCACCACAATAAATTAAAAGGATCTGCCTATGATGTCTTTGAACAAAACCATTAATAACCAAAAGTGGAAGCACCAATTATTTTCCAGCCTCCTACTTGTAGTAGAAAAAGTACCGACGTGGAAAGCAAGAGCAGAAGCGTTTAACAAAGCTGGCTTTAGAACCTACACCGGTAAACTTTGGACCAAGCAGTCGATCCACGCCTGTTATCACAGCTACTGGTCCTCACACGCTACGGGGAAAGGTGTTTACTCGTGGAACCAACACGGGAAGAACATTGAAGCTCTTAAGGCAATGGCGGTATCACCAATCATCGAAGAAGCTGAAACTCTAGCCGCATAACAAACAACATAAGGACTTAAGGTAATGAAAGCACAACTATTACAAAAGAAGGCTCTGCAAGAAGTAGTGATTGACGGTGTAAGTCATTATTGCTTGCCGGTTAACGACTATGTCGATTATTGGGTGTCGACTCTTGGAGATGTCATCAGCTTCAAAGGTAAGAAAGCACGAGTGTTAAAACCTAAGATTATTCATGACTACTGTTATGTTGATTTGTGTGCCAAGGGCGAAGAAAACCCGAAGCAGACTAGGGTCCATCGCCTTGTAGCACAGACATTCTTAGGTGCGCCTTCCGTTGATCGCGAGTCAAACGACAGAGATCAAGTGAACCACCTCGATTGCGATAAGAAGAATAATAAAGTCTCAAATCTTGAGTGGACCTCGAGCAAAGAAAACTTAGCGCATTATCGGCTGATAAAGAATCTCAATATGTTGCCCGACATGGCGTAGGCAGAGCCAGGTTGGCGGTAAATAAGCATTAAAAGACCTCATTAGACGCCTTGTGGGCCTCTATGAGACGTTTTAAGAGCCTCTAATTGGTGGCACGTAGCTTTTTCTATAAGACCTCTCAGATGAATCTTAGGCATGCCTATGACTACTTGTGATCATGACATTTTAACCATAATAGCAACCAATTTGCCCCGCTTCCTGGCGCCAGCACCACGGCGGTTTGACCCGGGTGAGAGAGCGAAAGTATCGTCGTAAAATCCCTCCTGAAATCCGAAGAAATTCAGGTTTTTAACCAAGAAACAACTGAGTCGACCAAACCGTAGCGATTTTCTATATCTAGGAACACCCATTGACCACTTGCGTTTAACTCTAGAAAAAAAAGCTTTGAGAGGTCGTCTCGCTCAGCCATAAAATCAAATCTTCCGAACTCCACGCCCAATTCAGCTGAAAGAGACAGAAGGCTATCTGTAGTTTCCTCAGTCAAGTCAAAGGGAAACCACTCTTGGTCTTCAAACGTGAAATCCTGCTGAGTCCTCCAATCAATGCCATCCATGCCTATTCTGCTTCTTTTGAATGCAAATAAACGTGAATCACACATAAAGATAGTTACATCCCAATCGCTTTCGATTTCATCCTGTACAAACCAGGGAAAGTTAGGATCTAGGGTGTCTAATGACGGGATAGAGGTCGTCATAAGCACAGATTTGTCATCCGATTGCGATGACGCTAATGATTTTACGATCAAGCTGTCACTGAAATTACTGAGGCCGATCAGTCCGACTGAATAAGCTGAGTTAGGTATCGGAAAGTATTTTTTTGCAATGCTTAGGATGTTTATTTTGCCCAAGTCATTGTGATAGTAAGGGCTGTTACCCTTGGCCAAGCCGCGTAGTTTGAACCAAGAATATATCTCCCGAAGGAAGTACTTCACTTCTTCCTTGATGGCTCTATCCTCGTTGCCAGGATAGTACTGCAGTGCTTTCCACCAGAAGCACGCGGTGGCCTCGCTGCTGTCTATTTTTAATCCTACAGGATTCTCTATAGACCAATACTCTGTCGTAAATACGACTTTGTACTGATGCCAGAGGTCGTAGTTGAATCTGAAGACACCGTCTCCATAGTTCACTACAAGTCGGTCAGAGGTTCCGTCTGCGGCTCCCGTTATTAACAGCAGCACTATGTTTTAACCAAAAGGATCTGCGTCTGAATCGGTGTCTGAGTCGCTGGGATTGCCTTGCCAATCGAAGGTCTGTGTTCCATTAAAAGTCGTCGAGCTCATTGTGTTACTAGCTAGCTGTGTACCATTTTCCATGGTGTTGACTTGACGCTCGTGATCATAGGTAAAGACGTCCTCGTAATGCACTTCTAGCGTAGACGTCGAAAGTAATAGTGGGGTCAAGAGTATACCCATTGCTAAGCTCTTTTTGGCTTCGTCATTCATAGTCTTTTCCTAAGGAAACTTATCGGAGATTATCCCAGCTTCGGTCCAAGAAATCCAGCAGTTTTACTGCGGGGCTATTGATGCTGCCTGGCGACTTCCCGACGCATCTATCGAGATCTGTAAATTAATAGGTAAGAGACACACTTGAACTAAGTTGCTCCACTTCCTGCTACCACGTAAGCTGATGCAAACAAAAGAGTATTCTGTGAACCGGATGCTGCCCCGACTACTGCTAACACTTCTCATAAGCTTTGTGCCGCTGGTGCAAGCTGAGCCTGCTTTGCCTGACTGTCCGACGGATCAATCTTTACGCTTCCATAACTGCTTTGGAGCTTACACTTTTTCTAACGGAAACAAGTACGTAGGTGAATGGAAGGACAATAAGCAAAATGGGCAAGGAACTCACTCTTGGCCTGACGGAGAGAAGTACGTAGGTGAATACAAAGACGATAAGCAAGATGGGCAAGGAACTTACACTTTTCTTGACGGAGAGAAGTACGTAGGTGAATGGAAGGACAATAAGAGCAATGGGCAAGGAACTAG
>JGI20157J14317_10004053_pt1 | contig 11467 bp, 8 predicted proteins | sample COG_07_FD_14317 | JGI IMG/M metagenome (IMG submission 14317)
AAATTGATAGGTTTTAGTATGGAGTTCACTGAAGAAGTAAAAAAAGCAACCGATCCAATTTATCAAAAAATCTCAAAGGTTTTACCTGAAATTGAATGGTCAGTTCATGCTCCATATGTTCATAGAATTAATCAATTAAAAAAAGAAAAAAATGCAGTAATTCTAGCTCATAACTATCAGACACCTGAAATCTATCACGGTGTTGCAGACTTTGCAGCTGACTCTTTAGCGCTAGCAGTTGAAGCCTCAAAAACTTCAGCTGATATAATTGTAATGGCTGGAGTACACTTTATGGCAGAGACAGCAAAATTAATGAGTCCTGAAAAAAAAGTTTTATTACCAGACATGCTAGCTGGATGCTCTTTGTCATCCTCTATTACAGGTAAAGATGTAAGATTACTAAAAGAAAAGTATCCGGGTGTTCCTGTTGTATCTTATGTTAATACATCGGCAGATGTTAAAGCTGAAACTGATATATGCTGTACGTCAGCTAATGCGGTTAAGATTGTAAATTCTTTAGGTGTCAAAAAAGTTATATTTTTGCCAGATGACTACCTAGCTAAATATGTAGCGTCTCAAACTGATGTTGAAATAATTGCTTGGAAGGGTATTTGCATTGTACATGATCAGTTTAATGAAAAAGAGATAAACGAGATAAGAAATAATAATCCTGGAATAAAAATAATTGCCCATCCAGAATGTCCTCCAGATGTTATTAAAGCTAGTGATTTTGCAGGATCAACTTCTGGAATGATTAAATATGTTGAAGATAATCAGCCTAAAAAAGTAATGATGGTTACTGAGTGTTCTATGAGTGATAATATTCAAGTAGAGAATCCTAACGTTGAGTTTATTAAACCATGCAATTTATGTCCTCATATGAAAAGAATTACACTTCCAAAGATTTTAGCTTGTTTGGAAAATGAAACAGGTGAAATAATTATGGATAAAGAAACTATCAATAAAGCTCGCATACCTGTTGAAAGAATGACTGCTATTGGCAGATAACAAAAGTGTCTAAATTTAAACTAAGTACCTATTATATAAAAAATAAAGTCAAGCTTGCCTTAAATGAAGACCTTTATCCAGATGGGACATTACATCAAATTTAATCAAAAATGATAAAACTATTAAAGTTAAACTAATTTCCAATCAACCAGCAATAATTGCGGGATTAGAATTTGCAAAACACACATTTAAGCTAATAGATAATAAAATAAAATTTACTATTAGAAAAAAGAAGGTTCAATTGTAAAAAAAAATGACGTTATTGCAACAATACAAGGTAAGGCTGAAAATATTTTAATTGGTGAGAGAGTTGCATTAAATTTTTTGAGTCATATCTCTGGTATAGCAACTAAAACCAATCAATTTGTTAAACTAGTTAATAAGAACTGTAAAATTTGTTGTACCAGAAAAACAATTCCAACTTTAAGAATAATACAAAAATACGCTGTAAAGTTAGGTGGTGGAACAAACCACAGATTCAATTTAAGTGATGAGTTTTTAATTAAAGATAATCATATAGCAAGTTATGATATTAAAACTTTAGTTTTGCTGGCTATAAAGAATAAAAAAGGAAGAAAAATTACGGTTGAAGTTGATAATCTTAATCAACTTAAAAAAATAATAGGTCTAAAGTTTGATACAGTCTTATTTGATAATATGAATATAAAAACGCTAAAGACTGGAGTTAAAATCGCAAAAAAATACTACGAAACTGAAGCATCAGGAAACGTCAATTTAAAATCCATAAAAAAAATTGCAGCAACAGGTGTAGATAGAGTTTCTATTGGTAGTATCACTCATAGCGTTCCAGCTGTTGACTTTAAATTAGAGATTTAATTTTTTTTGATATTTCTGCTTGAGCAGCGGCCAATCTTGCAACTGGTACCCTATAAGGTGAGCATGAAACNTAATCCAAACCTACTTTTGAGCAAAAATGAATACTTTTTGGATCTCCCCCATGTTCTCCACAAATTCCAAGTTTAATTTTTTTATTTGTTTCTCTGCCTTTTTTTACTGCAATTTCGACAAGATCACCTACGCCATCATCTATGGAAACAAAAGGGTCTATAGAAAAAATCTTATTATCAAGGTAATCATTTAAAAATTTTCCACTATCGTCTCTACTCAAACCAAATGTTGTTTGAGTTAAATCATTAGTGCCAAAGCTAAAAAACTCCGCATGTTTTGCTATGTCATTAGCTTTTATAGCTGCTCTAGGGAGCTCAATCATAGTTCCTACCAAATAATCAATTTTAACTTTTTTATCTTTTTGAACTTCTTGTGCAACTCTTATTACTAGATCTTTCATTATTTTAATTTCAGCTTCAGTCGATACAAGAGGAATCATTATTTCAGGAAATGCTGATTTAATCTTCTTAATTTTTAAATCAGATAAAGCTTCAAAAATTGCCCTACATTGCATTTCATAAATTTCTGGAAAGGAAATTCCCAATCTACAGCCTCTATGTCCTAACATTGGATTCTGTTCATGTAACTCATTAATTCTGGACTCTATTTCCTTCAATGGTAAGCCTACTACATTTGCTACATCATTTATTTCTTTTTCTGTTCTAGGAAGAAACTCATGTAAAGGGGGATCTAGCAATCTAACTGTTACTGGCAAATCACTCATAATTTTAAATATTTCAATAAAATCATTTCTCTGATGTGGTAATAGTTTTGATAAAGCTTTATTTCTATCATCAACTGTTTTTGACAGGATCATTTCTCTAACTGATAAAATTCTTTCTTCATCAAAGAACATATGCTCTGTTCTACAAAGACCAATACCTTCGGCACCAAAGTCTCTTGCAGTTTTTGTATCAAGTGGAGTTTCTGAATTAGTTCTAACCTTCAACTTTCTGAAACTATCTGCCCAACTCATTAATTTTGAAAAATCCCCAGAAATTTCTGGTTTAACTGTTGGAACTTCTCCAAGAATAATTCTACCAGTTGAACCATCAATTGTAATTATCTGTCCTTCTTTAACTTCAATTGAAGATGTTTTAAAAGTTTTTGCTTCATAGTTGATATCAATTTCACTTGAACCAGAAACGCATGGTCTTCCCATACCTCTTGCCACAACTGCCGCATGACTAGTCATTCCTCCTCTAGCAGTTAAAATTCCTTTTGCAGCATGCATTCCATGAATATCTTCTGGAGAAGTTTCAACTCTCACTAAGATTGTATCTTGCATCATATCATTTAATCTTTCAGCCTCTTCTGATGAAAAAACAACTTTTCCACTTGCTGCACCTGGAGATGCAGGCAATCCATTTGCTATTACATTAACTAAACTTTTTTCATCAAGTGTAGGGTGCAATAAGGTATCAAGTGAAGCAGGATCTATTCTCATTACAGCCTCTTTTTTTGACAGCAATCCTTCTTTAACCATATCTACGGCAATTTTAACTGCAGATTTTGAAGTTCTTTTTCCAGATCTTGTCTGTAACATCCAAAGTTTATTATTCTCCACTGTAAACTCTACATCTTGCATGTCTTTGTAGTGTTTTTCTAAAACCTTTAAAATTTTATCTAGTTGCTTAAATACTTTTGGCATAGACTCTTCCATAGATGCTTCTTTAGCTTTAGCATCCTTACGAGCTTTTTTTGTGATATATTGTGGTGTTCTTGTTCCAGCTACCACATCTTCACCCTGTGCATTAATTAAGTATTCTCCGTAAACTTCATTAGAGCCATCAGATGGGTTTCTAGTAAAGACAACTCCTGTTGCACAATCATTACCCATATTACCAAAAACCATGGATTGTACATTAACAGCTGTGCCCCACTCTGCTGGTATTTGATTTAATTTTCTATAAACCTTTGCTCTATTACTCTCCCAAGATAAAAAAACTGCATTTATTGCTCCAAGCAATTGCTCAAATACATTTTGTGGAAATTCTTTTTTTGTTTGATTTTTAACAACTTTTTTAAAATCATTAATTAACCCCTCCCAATCACTAGCATCTAAATCTGTATCTAAAAGCACACCTTTTGTTAATTTATAATTTTCAATTAACTCTTCAAAATGATAGCTCTCCACCCCCATTACAACATTTCCATACATTTGGATAAATCTTCTATAACTATCTTTTGCAAATCTTGTATTTAAAGTTTTATTGGCTAGAGCTATTACAGTTTTGTCATTTAAGCCTAAATTCAAAATTGTATCCATCATACCTGGCATTGATACTCTAGCACCAGATCTAACAGACAATAATAATGGATTTTTTAAATCACCAAATTTTTTTCCTACTTCTTTTTCAATAATTCTTAATTCTTTTTTAATACTATTAATTATTTTGGAATTTAATTTTTTTTTATCTTTATAAAATAATTCACAAACTTTAGTTGAGATTGTAAAGCCTGGTGGGACAGGTAGCCCCATTCTTCCCATTTCTGAAAGATTAGCTCCCTTACCACCTAAAAAATTTTTAGGACTCTTTATCTTTTTAGACTCTTTAGATTTAAAATTTAATATCAGTTTATTCACTATTTAGTCTCTATGTTAGAAAAATTAATATAATTGTTAAATGTTCTACATAACATTTGTAAAAGTTCCAATCTGTTTTTTTTAATATTTTTATCCTCATCATTGACTTTTACGTTATCAAAAAAATCTGAAATTACTTTTTTTGCACTCGCTAAAACTATTAGTGTTTCCTTATAATTTTCATCTTTGTTAATGCTGCTAAAATATTTCCTTAATTCATTTATCTTTTTAAATAGGTTTTTTTCATAATCATTTTTAAAAATACCAGGATCAGTTGTATTTGATAATTCAATATCTTTATCTTTTAACTCACCACTTAATATACTTGATGCTCTTTTATAATTTATGACAATATCCTCTCCAATTTCTTTAGAAATAACGCTATTTAATGTTGATGCCTTATTATATATTTTATTCATATTATCTAAATTGTGAGAACTAACACTCGCTTCAATAATATCTCCTCTAATTTGTTTTTCTTTCATATAATATTTAAGCCTATCCATCAAAAATTCTGCTAATTCTTTTTGATGCGACTCATTAGTTAACTCAAAACCCTGGTCTCTATGCAGGGATGTTGAGTAACTGATTAAATCTTTAATTTTAAAATCTTTATTGTTGTCAATTAAAAGTTTTACGACACCCAAAGCAGATCTCCTTAGTGCATATGGATCTTTTGAGCTTGTAGGTTTTTGATTAATACCAAAAAATCCAACTAGGGTATCAATTTTATCAGTAAGAGCTAAAGCTATACTAAATGGCTTTTTGGGTGTTTTGCTATCAAGACCGGATGGCAAATAATGTTCACGAACAGCGAGAGCTATTTCCTTATCAAAACCTTGTACTTCAGAAAAATAACCACCCATTATTCCTTGAAGCTCTGGAAACTCACCAACTAAATCTGAGATTAAATCTACCTTACAGATTGATGCTGATAACTCCACTTGATCTTTGCTAATTAATAATTGGTCTGAAATCATTCCTCCTAGTTTTCTCATTCTTTGGATTTTATCAAAATAAGAGCCCAATCCTTTAAAGTAATTCATGTTTTTCAATTTGGAAACTTGCTTAACAAGATTTTGGGATTTATTCTTTTCCCAAAAAAATTGAGCATCACTTAATCTTGCATCAACAACTCTCTCATTACCCGATTTTATAAAACCCAACGTATCCTTGTTATTTGCAACAACTAAAAATTCATTTGTGATCTTTCCGTTTTTATCGAAGGTTGGAAAATATTTTTGATGATATTGCATTGTAATTATCAAGATTTCTTTAGGTATATCTAAAAATTTTTCATCAAATTTACAAACTATAATATTTGGTTGTTCAACTAAATCTGTAACCTCATCTAAAAGTTTCTTATTAGCCTCAATAGTGAAATTTTTTTTTTGAGATATTCTTTCAAATTGCTTTATAATAAATTCTTTTCTTAAAGATTGATTAATAATAATTCCTGAATGGCTAAAAAACTTTTCATAATTTTTGAAATTTTTAAAATTTTTTTTCTTATCTTCAAATTCTTTATCTACAAAGGTTGTATTGGAAGAGCTTAAATGATGGAATTTAAAGTTTAAATTTTTACCATCAAAAATACCCAATATTGATTTTAAAGGTCTCGCCCAATTTAAACTATAATTCCCCCATTTCATTGATTTCTTCCATTGAAGATTTTCAAGTATTATTGGTGTTTGCTCTTGTAATAAATTAATTGTGTTAGTCTTTTTAGAAGATTTTATATAAAAATAAAATTCACCTTTTTCTATTTTTTTTTTAAATAAGTCTTTTTTTTCTATTTTATTTGATCTTATAAAGCCCTCTAATGCTTTTTCTGGTGCACTTATAATTGGTCCTCTTATTTCTTCTTCTTTTTGTATTACTTCTTTAGATAGTCCCTCAAATAAAATTACAAGGCGATTTGGTGTTGAAAAAGATGTACTTTTTTTAAATACAATTTTCTTTTCTGAAAAAAGTTTGTGAAAACTCTCTAATAGTGTTTTACGAGCATTTTGTTGTAATCCAGCGGGTATTTCTTCACTAAATAATTCTAAAAAAAATTCAGACATTAATCTATTTGGCTACTCAACCACATTTCTGCAACTGCCTTGGTAATATCTCTAATACGTCCAATATACCCTGCCCTTTGAGCAACACTTATGGCTCCTCGTGCATCTAAAATGTTAAATACATGACTAGCTTTTAGGCATTGATCGTATGCAGGTAATGAAATTTTTTTTTCTACTAATGCCTTTGCTTCAAATTCATGCATATCAAACATTTTAAATAGATTATCTGTATTGGCATGTTCAAAATTATATGCTGAGAATTCTTTTTCAGCTTGCAAAAAAACTTCTCCATATTTAATACCTTCATCATTCCACAAAAGATCATAAACATTTTTTTTTTGCTGAGTAAACATACATATTCTTTCTAAGCCATATGTGATTTCCACTGATACAGGTTTACATTCTATGCCACCCATTTGTTGAAAATAAGTGAATTGTGTGATTTCCATACCATCACACCAAACTTCCCATCCTAATCCTGCCGCTCCTAACGTTGGACTTTCCCAGTCATCTTCCACAAATCTAATATCATGTTCTTTATGATTAATGCCAATTACTGACAGGCTATTTAAGTAAAGTTTTTTAATATTATCTGGTGATGGTTTAATCAAAACTTGAAATTGATAATAATGCTGCAATCTATTTGGATTATTTCCATACCTACCATCTGTAGGTCTTCTTGATGGTTGCACATAGGCAGCCTTCCAAGGTTTTGGCCCTAATGATCTTAGTGTCGTTGCAGGATGAAAAGTACCAGCTCCAACTTCTATATCATATGGCTGAAGGATTAAACAACCTTGCTTGCTCCAATACTTTTGAAGATTCAGAATTATATCTTGAAATGATTTTGTTTTTTTATTTTTGATTTTTTCTTTAGAAGCCATATCTTTGCCAGATAGATCTTTCCTCCAAAATAGTTGCCAACTGGTCAACTTGATTTACAGAAGAAGAAAATTTTTTGCTAAACCATCCTTTTGGTTTTTCAAATTTTTTGATAACAACATCCTCTCCAAATTTTTCTTTCAAAATTTGACTAGCATCACCTAATTCATCAATTAAACCTAGTTCTTTTGCTTTACTGCCAGCCCAGAACTCGCCCGAAAAAAGTTCAATACCATCTTTTTTTAATTTAGATCCTCTGCTTTCTTCAACAACATCTATGAAATCTTTATGCAAGTCTAGTTGAATACTTTTAAGTCTATCTATATCCTCTTTTTTTTCATCTTGGAAAGGATCCAGCGAACTTTTATTTTTCCCAGCAGTATGCACTCTTCTTTCAACACCAATTTTTTTTATAAGTTCGGTGAAACCAAATGAAGAATATATAACTCCTATGGAGCCAATGATTGAGCTTGAGTTTGCGTATATTTCATCCCCCGCACATGCTATTAGATAGCCTCCTGATGCAGCAACATCTTCAGCAAAAACTATTACTTTAATATTATTCTTTTTTGCTTGAGCTCTTATGAATTTATATATTAAATGAGATTGAACTGGTGATCCTCCAGGGGAATTTATGGTAATTGCTACAGCTTTAGCTTTTTTTAGAGAAAATGCTTTTTTTATTATCTCTTCTTGACCTGCAAAATCAATACCCTGCTTAAATTTACCAGCATTTCCAATAACTCCATTTAATCTAATATGGGCTACTATTTTTTTCTTTTTAAAAAAAGAGAACATTGTTATTCCTTACAGAATTTTTGATTTAATATAAAGCCTACTTATAGTTGAAGATTAAGGTGCGTCAATTGATAAGTAATAAATATAACTGAATTATACTAACTTAATAATTATGGGCACTGTAGTTCAACTAAGAAATCAAATAAATAATTCTTACTTTCAACTGAAAGATTCTGTTGATGAAAAATTAGTTCTTGTTGAAGAAAAAATTAAATCAAAACTCATAAGTGATGTAGATTTAGTTCAAAAAATGACTGATTACCATATATTAACTGGAGGAAAAAGACTAAGAGCCTTGTTGACTCTTGGATCTGCTAAATTGTGTGGCTACACAAAAGGTGGCAGAGATATTAATTTGGCAGCTTGTGTTGAGATGATACATGGTGCTACTCTTATGCATGATGATGTAATTGATCTTGGAAATATAAGACGAGGAAAAAAAACTCTTAACTCAATTTGGGGAAATCACTCTTCTGTATTAATTGGAGATTACCTTCTTAGCAGATGTTTTGAAATGATGGTAGAGGATGGTAATTTAGAAGTTTTAAAACTTTTATCTTCAACATCGTCTAAAATAGCTCAGGGAGAAGTTTTACAACTTCAGTATAAAGGAGAAACAGACATGCTAGAGGAAACTTATCTTAAAATAATTACAGCTAAGACTGCAGAACTTTTTTCAGCGGCCACTAAAGTTGGTGCAATTTTATCAAATAGTGAAACTAAAGAAAAAGAAGCTTTGGAGTTTTATGGAAAAAATTTAGGATTAACTTTTCAAATTGCAGATGACACTTTAGATTATAATTCTAATCTTAAAAATTTTGGTAAAAAAATTGGCAAGGATTTTTTTGAAGGTAAAATTACCCTTCCAGTAATTTTATTATTTCAAAAAGTTAATTCTTTAGAAAAAGATAAGTTACAAAATATTTTTAAACAAGAAATTAGATCTAAAGAAGATTTAAGTTTTACACTAGATCTAATTAATAAATATAAGATTATTAAAGAATGCTATAAAAAAGCAGAACATTTTATAAACCTTGCATCTAATTCATTAAGTATTTTTAAAAATAATGAAGAGAAAAAAATTTTAGAAGATCTTACTTCGTTTAGTCTTGAAAGAAGTTTTTAAGGGCTTAATAGCGTTCTATTCCACTCATCATTATCATCTTTAGTAAATTTAAGCCTCTCATGGATTCTGCTATTTCCATCTAACCAAAATTCAATACTTGAAGGTTCTAAAATCCAGCCTGACCAATAATTTGGTCGTGGAACATTATTTTTATCTTTATATTTTTTTTTATAATCTTCTATCGATTTTATTAAATCATCTCTACTATCTAATACAGAACTTTGTTTGGAGGCCCATGCACCTATCCTACTTTCATAGCTTCTAGAATTATAATATTGGTCAGCTGTCTCATCTGTAACTTTTTTAACTATACCATTTACTCTTACTTGTCTCAAAAGACTTTTCCAATGAAAACACATTGCTGCTTTAGGGTTTTTTTTTAATTCATTACCTTTTTGACTTTCTAAGTTAGTATAAAAAACAAATCCTTGCTTATTAAAATCTTTTAATAAAACCATTCTTACTGAAGGAAAATTATTGAGATCAGATGTGGCCAATGCAAGGGCATTGGGATCGTTAGACTCTGACCTTTTTGCCTCATTCATCCAAACTTCAAATAGCTTTATTGGGTCTTTAATATCTAAAAAGCAACTATTAAGTCCTAGTGAGTTTTTTTGATTCATAATTTTAACAAAATAATCTATATAATATAGATAATGTCATTTAATACTTTTGGAAAGCAATTTCGTTTCACAACATGGGGAGAATCTCACGGTCCTGCTCTAGGGTGTGTAGTTGATGGATGTCCACCAAATATTAGTTTAAAAGAACAAGATATACAAAAAGAATTGGATAGAAGAAAACCTGGACAATCAAAATTTACCACTCAAAGAAAAGAAGATGATAAAGTTCAAATTTTATCAGGTGTATTTGAAGGAAAAACAACAGGGACTCCAATATCTTTAATTATTTATAATAAAGATATGAGATCAAAAGATTACGGAAATATTAAAGATAAATTTAGACCTGGCCATGCAGATTTTACATACTTTAAAAAATATGGAATAAGAGATTACCGTGGAGGTGGAAGATCATCAGCTAGAGAAACAGCAGCTAGAGTTGCAGCTGGTGCAATTGCGAAAAAAGTTTTGGAAAATAAATTGGGTAAGAAATTCAAAGTTATTGGTGCTGTTACGCAGCTAGGTATACTTGGATGTGATACAACTAAATGGTCAGATAAAATTATCAATCGAAACCCTTTTTTTTGTCCTGATAAGAATATAATAAAATTGTGGGAAAAATATTTATTGAATATAAGAAAATCAGGTTCTTCTTGTGGGGCAATTATTGAGATAAGAGCAAGAGGAGTTCCTGTTGGATTAGGTGCTCCCATATATTCTAAATTAGATATGGATATTGCTTCTGCTATGATGAGTATTAATGCTGTCAAAGGAGTTAATATTGGCTCAGGTATGAATTCAGCTCAATTAAGTGGAGAACAAAATTCTGATGAAATTTCTCAAAAAGGAAAAAAATTAAAATTTAATTCAAATAATGCAGGGGGCATATTAGGTGGAATTTCAACTGGTCAAGAAATTATTGCATCTTTTGCTGTAAAACCAACTTCTTCTATTTTATCAACTAGAAAAACGATTGATAAATTTGGAAAAAATACAACTATTTCTGTTAGAGGTAGACATGATCCATGTGTTGGAATTCGAGCGGTTCCTGTTGGGGAAGCTATGATGAATTGTGTTTTATTAGATCATTACCTGATGAATAAAGCTCAGTGTGGATAGTTCTTATTTTAATTTTTAACTACTTTAATTGACTCTTTAACAAAAAGAACATCATGTATCTTTTTTGAAATTTGTGAAGCATTTAAACCAGCAACATCATACATTTTTTTTGGATCATCTTGTTCTATAAAAATATCTGGTAATGTCATTGATCTAAATTTCAAACCTTTATCAAATATTCCTTTCTCTGCTAATAAATTTTTAACATGAGAACCAAAACCACCAATTGAACCTTCTTCTATAGTTATCATCAAATCGTGTTCTCTAGCACATTTTAAAATAAGTTCTTGATCTAAAGGTTTTGCAAATCTTGCATCAATGATTGTGGGGTTAATGCCTTTAATTTTAAGCT
>JGI20157J14317_10004058_pt1 | contig 11460 bp, 10 predicted proteins | sample COG_07_FD_14317 | JGI IMG/M metagenome (IMG submission 14317)
GAGAGTCCAGTTGCAGTTGCTCTATGCCTCCGCTGAGACTGAGCAGCTGTGTCCAATATGTGGCAAGTATAAGTTGGTCGGCAGACCCCGAGAGGGCAGTCTGATCGCTGGCAGTAATATCAGCTATAGATAAGCCGGGCTTGGGAAAAAACTGCCAGGCCAGGTCACCCTCAATAGAGATATCCCAACCCTGCTGACGGGCTACAGACTCAATGTCCGTCTTGTAGCTGTTTAGATCCACAGCAAATGAGAGGTAGAGTATTGCGGCCGACATCAAAGTGACCACTGCGATTAGGCAAGTGGTCAGCCATTTAATTAAGTTTTTCACATTCACCAACGGTTTAGGGGTTGCTTAATGCGGCTCATATTACATCAAAGCCAGCAACCCTTAAACAATGGCAGAGAGCCGAGCCTCTAGAAAGTGTAGCTAGCCCTTATACCCAGATTTCGGCCGGCCAGTGGCACCTCATCTTTAACAAACGAGCTGTGATTTCTAGCGGCTTCATCCAGTAGATTCTTGCCAAACACTGATACTGTTAGCTTCTGTCCCGGGCTAGTCTCAATGGTTTTTGACAGGTTCAGGCTTAACATTTGAAATCCATCGGTGCCAGTTTCATCTACAGCCGTATCCGTCTGGGCTGATACATCCTTGAGAGACAGCACAAACCTGAGCCCATCTTCGACGTAGAATAGCTTATACAGGTCTCTCTCCGGGGTCACGCGGGGGATATTAGAGCCGTCGTTAAACTCCCCGGAAACAGAATCTCTCCCGTAGACCAGAGTGACTGAGCCACGAGCAAGATCAAATGTCTTGCCTATTTCTAGCTCATAGCCATCAAACTGGGCATCTTGCTGAAGATAATTGGCAAGAATCAAACCACCCTCATGCTCTTCATGTTCCTCATGCTCTTCTTCAGTCTCATCCAGCAGGTAGATGTAGTTATCCATATCATTTTGGAAGAGGTTGAGGTTGGCAAAAAAGCCATCATTTTGATAGTTGAAGCTCAGGTCTATATTGTTTGAGACTTCAGGCGTCAGATTGAAATTACCCACTTCATTTCTACCTGTTGCCAGGTGCGGGCCATTCATCAAAAGCTCTACTGCTGAAGGGGCTCTTTCCACAGAGGAAAAGCCTAAATTCACCGCTAGAGACTCATTGATATCCCGGCTCAGGGTCAAGGCGTAACTGGTGGTGTTTATATCCCGCTCAAAATACTCAAGTTCTGCTTCATGCTCATCATGTTCGCCCTCATGCTCATCTTCATGTTCTTTATGGCTGACAGAACCTTTTCTAGAGATTTGATCATGTCTAATACCAAAGTCTATATGAAAGGGAGCAAGCTCTTTACTCAGATAATAACCCAGGGCTAATTCTTTGCTTTCCGTTGGATTAATAAAGGCTTCACTACCTATAACAGACACGTCCTCAACTACATAATTAACAGCAATTTTCTGGGTTAGAGAATTACCACCCAAATCAAAGATTGCACCATATTCCCTGGCCTCATTGCTAAAGGTTGTTGGGCCCTCTTCATCATGCCCAGCTTCGTGCTCACCCTCATGTTCCTCTTCTGCATGTTGCTCGGTGAGAGAGTAATCTGAGTCTCTGAAATGGTAATCAATTTTGCTTAACAGGCTGTTATCCAGGTTATAGGAGCCCTCTAGATTGACGACGCTAGATTCAGTGGTGGAAAAAATTCTTTCGCCCGCATGGCTATCATGGTCCTCTTCATCTGCATGGTCTTCGTCATGGTCGTCTTCATCCGCGTGATCCTCGTCATGATCATCACCATGATAAGGAATACCGTACAGATTTTGGTTGTCGCTAAACGACAGCCCAAAAAAGCCCCAGTCGCCGGTCTTCGAGATACCTATTCTTTGCGAGGTGGAATCTGCATCAGAGTTGGGCAGATGCACTAGGCCCTCTTCATGTTCCTCTGCCTCGTGCTCTTCACCCTCATGCTCTTCAGTCTCGTGCTCTTCCTGATGATGCATAACCGCACCATCCGGAATCTCATAGTCATCAAACTGAGAGTCTTTATAGGCAGCGCTGATATTCAGGCCGCCGATATTGTTTTGGTAAGAGAAATCGAGGGAGTCGCCATTATTCACCGACTGAGCCTCCAGGCCCAGTGTAAAGGCTGAGTCTGCAAAGTCTTTTCTGGCAATACTGTTATCAACAATATTCACTATGCCACCTATGGTGCCATTGGAATAGAGCAGAGAGGAGGGCCCCCTAACAATTTCGATCTGCTGAATATTGTTTAAATCAGTGTCGTTGCCATGATCCGGCCCCAAACCTGAGACGTCTCTGATAACCATGCCATTATTGAGAACCTTAACTCTGGATCCCGACATCCCTCTTATAATAGGTTGGCCAACGGCGGCACCATAATCGCTGGAGGAAATGCCCACCAGACCATCTATGCTGGCGCCAAGGCTCTGGCTTGCGTCAGTGGCTAGAGCCCCGCCATCAATAACATGCAGTGGGTTTGAGATTTCCTCAGAAGAGGCGTCAATCAGCGAAGATGTAATAATTACTTCTTCCATTTCCTGGCTGAGAGCAGTGCAGGACATAGATACAATGGCAGCTGCCAGGGGCAACTTGCCAGTTACTAGGTTTTTCATAATAGATTCCTTTAAAAAATAAACAATGCGCCGAATAAGCGGCACACTTAGCCTCAATGAGGGAGTTCAGATTATTTAAAGGTTATAGGGGGGGTGCGCGGGCGAGCTGGCAACCTCTAGTGCGGTTGCTTACAGTTTCGTTGACATCAGTGGTAGCAGGCGCAGTGGCCTGGGTAACAAAAATCTTGCTAGTTTCAGCAGCAACTGCTGCTGAGGAGTTCTGTAATACAGAGACAGAGCAGCTAGAGTCCAGATGATCAGCATGGCTATGGGCAACAGCCGTCATTGAGCCAAACCCGATAATCAGGGATAGCGCTATGGCGAATATTGAGTTTAACCGTTTCATTAGGTGTCAGCAGTCCAGCGAGCTTGAGTTAGTACCACGGACCGGTATGTTAACCTTTTTTTGCCATGTAGCAACCTAAAATTTACAGTATAATGCCGCCAGAAAATGGATAGCTTGGAGAATCCCATGGCCGATCGTACAGCCACAGTGACACGCAATACCCTAGAATCTCAAATTACTGTCACAGTAAATTTGGATGGCACCGGGCAGGCAAACCTGCAGACTCCGGTACCATTTCTAAACCATATGCTGGATCAAATTGCCCGCCATGGCCTCGTGGATCTGGATATTCAGGCTGCCGGCGATACCGAGATAGATGATCACCACACGGTTGAAGACATAGGTATTACTTTGGGTATGGCCATTGCCGAAGCTATTGGCGATAAAAAAGGCCTCACTCGCTACGGCCACGCCTATGTGCCCCTGGATGAAGCATTATCTCGCGTAGTAATGGATTTTTCCGGGCGTCCCGGCCTCATTATGAAAGCCGACTTTGTGCGCAGCCATGTGGGAACCTTTGACCTGGACCTATCCCGTGAGTTCTTCCAGGGTTTTGTCAATCACGCACTGGTAAGTCTGCATATAGATAATTTGCGTGGCGCCAATGCCCACCATCAGGTGGAGACCATTTTTAAAGCGTTTGGTCGCGCACTGCGTATGGCAGCCACTGCCGATGAGCGCATGGCCGGCGTAATGCCTTCCACCAAAGGTACCCTGTAACCAGAGTACCTTTTACCACCCTATATTCTCTGTCGGTATGTGATATCAGTTTATGAGTGACTTTCGAAGCCATATTGCGGTAATTGATTATGGAATGGGCAACCTCCATTCTGTGGGCAAAGCTCTAGAGGCTGTGTGCCCGGGCGCCAAAATATCCATTACCTCAGATCCAGCCCTAGTCGAAGATGCCGATCGAGTGGTGTTTCCGGGCGTGGGTGCTATCCGCGACTGCATGGGCGAAATTCAGCGGCTCAATATAGGTGACGTGGTGAGTAATGCCCTAAAGAAAAAGCCAGTACTGGCCATCTGTGTGGGCATGCAGGCGCTGATGGAGCACAGTGAAGAAAATGGCGGTGTCGACTGTCTCGGCCTGCTGCCCGGTAGGGTTAAATTTTTTGGCGATCATCTGCAGGACAGCCAGGGTGGCAAACTCAAAGTACCCCATATGGGCTGGAATAATGTTCACCAAACTCTAGACCATCCTCTGTGGCAGGGCATAGAGCAGGATAGTCGCTTTTACTTTGTACACAGTTACTTTGTGGATGGCCACAACAACCCCAATGTATCTGGCACCTGCGATTATGGCGCCGACTTTGCTGCAGCACTCAGTCACAAGAACCTGTTTGCCGTGCAGTTTCACCCAGAAAAAAGTGCCGATGCCGGGCTGCAACTGTTGCGCAATTTTTGTAACTGGATGGGATAAATCCTTCGCTGCGCCCAACCAAACCCCAGGCAAAAAAATGACTGAAACCACAGACCAACAAGCCCTGATTGCCCGGCTCAATAGCGAAACGGCCAAAATCAGCTGGCTCGAACTCCAAAATCACTACGCTTCCGGCAATGTCCTAGTGGTAAGACCGGGCGCCGATCTGATTAAAGTGGCGATTGCCTTGCATCTAGATAACACTGCCGAGGTGCAGGCATGGTTAGCCGATGGTTTGCTAGCTGAGGTTAGCGACCAGCAGGCCTTAGTCTGGTACGATAAAAATAAGCTACTCTGGGCACTGGTAATTCCGCCCTTTGTGCTAGTGCAGGAAACGGAAATAACTCAGCAAACAAAATAAAAAAATAGGAAGAGGTGTAACGTGGATTTAAACAATAAAGTTGCAGTAGTCACCGGTGGTGCATCAGGCTTGGGCCGCGCAGCCGCACAAGAATTATCCGATCGCGGTGCCACCCTGGTCATTATTGATATGAATGCCGAAGCAGGCGCCAAAGCAGTCACCGAGTTGGGTGCGGACAAAACTCACTTTATCTCATTGGATGTATCCAATGGTCCAGATGTTGAAGCCGCCTTCGATAAAATCACCGCTGACCTGGGTCGTGTAGATGTCTGCGTAAACTGCGCAGGTATTGGTATAGCGGCTAAGACCATCGATCGTGAGGGCAACCCTCACAATCTAGACCATTACCGCAAGGTAATCGAAGTTAACCTTATTGGTACCTTTAATATTTCCCGCTGTGCCGCCGCTGCCATGGCTCGCAATGAGCCCGACGAGAAAACCGAGCGTGGCGTTATTGTGCACACTGCATCCATAGCAGCCTTTGATGGCCAGATGGGTCAGGTAGCTTACTCAGCAACCAAGGGCGGTATTGTGGGTATGACCTTGCCCATGGCTCGCGACCTGGCTGCCGTGGGTATTCGCATTAACACCATTGCTCCCGGCGTAATGGCCACACCATTAATGCTCGGCGCACCTCAGCAGGTGCAGGATGGTATTGTCTCTGGCATTCCTTTCCCCAAGCGTCTGGGCGAACCCTCAGAGTTTGGCCAGCTAGTGGCCCATATAGTGGAAAACAGCTATCTCAATGGCGAGACTATCCGCCTGGATGGCGCAGTGAGAATGCAGCCCCGCTAGTGATTATCCGCCAGGCAACTGAGGCCGACTTCGATGCTATCTGGCCCATTTTTCACCAGATAGCAGCGGCGGGGGATACCTATGCCTACAGTCCTGATATCAATAAGCAGGAAGCAAGGCGAGTTTGGATGGAGCTGCCCGCCAAAACCTATGTGGCTGAGCATCATGGCCAGATTCTGGGTACCTACTATATAAAAATCAATCAAGCCGGCCCCGGTGCCCATGTGTGCAACTGTGGCTATATGGTGTCGGCAGAGGCTCGGGGTATTGGGTTGGCCACTGCTATGTGTGAGCACTCTCAACAGATAGCTACTGAGCTTGGTTATACAGCTATGCAGTTTAATTTTGTGGCTTCGACTAATGTCGGGGCAGTGCGGCTGTGGGAGAAGTTGGGTTTTGAGACTGTGGGGTGCCTGCCTAAGGCGTTTAATCATCCGGTGCAGGGTTATGTGGATGCACTGGTGATGTATAAGTGGCTGGCTGAATCTGTCTAACCCCGCTCCAACCACTCAACAACCGCCTCCCGAGACCCTCTAAACACCACCAACTCTTTTTTCTTCTCCAGCTGATAGCTATACATAGGGTCGTAATAATCCTGAGTAATCAGCGCCAACCAATGGCGATGGCTAGCAAAGTTATCCCTGTGCTGTATCGCAATCGCATTGTCCATAGAGGCCAGCAGCTCCTTGGTGCGCTGGCCGCCCAGCCGCTTTTGTACCCGCAGCAAACTCTCACGCAAATAGCGGGCAAACTCCTGCTCACCAGTAGCCCCAAAAAACGCCAGGGTTTTTAAATAGCGCTCCACCACATATTCCTGCCACAGCCGCTCCAGCCGCTCCTCAAAATCCATATCAATCACCACAAATTGGCTCTGGGCCATGCGGTCAGAAAAATAATGGGGAATATGCCTCGCNCCAATATTGCGGCTCTCATCTTCGAGCACCACCATNGACTGGGGGTGTTGATCCTGGATCTTTAGCAGATCAATGGCAATACGGTTTTCAAAATCAATCTGCGCTGGCTGTTCGTCCAGCGGCCGCCCAAAGCTTGAGCCCTTGTGATTAGCTGCGCCCTCAAGGTCCAACCCGGTTGGCAGCGCCTGAATAATCTCGGTCTTACCTGTGCCGGTCATACCAGACACAATGGTAAACATATTGTCTGTGCAGTAATCCATCAGATACTGATATAAAAACCCACGCAGAGATTTGTAGCCACCCTCAACCCTAGGGCAGTCAATGCCAGCCTCCGCCAGCCATTGCTGGGTTAGCTGCGAGCGTAACCCGCCCCGAGCACAGTAGAGCACAGCGCTGGGATTGGCCTGTATAAAATTCTGCCAGGCCTGCACGCGCTGCTGTTTTATCTCTCCATGGACTAACTGATGGCCCATGGCTATAGCGGAGTCCTGGCCGTTGTTTTTATAGCGCAGACCCACCTGGTGACGCTCATCATCTGTCATAAGTGGCAGGTTAATCGAAGCTGGTAGAGCACCGGTCGCAAACTCCACCGGCGCTCGCACATCAATCATTGGGGTATAGTCCAGCAGCAGTTGCTTATAATTGTTAATCAGCGGCAGACTCATGTAATAACCTGAATGGTCGAGTTGCCAAGCGCCTGGCTGAGTTCACCTATAGGCTGGTCACAACAGCCAGCGTCTCGCAATAGATCAGTTACCAGCTGAGCAGACTCAGGCTCCACCGCCAATAGCAGCCCGCCACTGGTCTGGGGATCACAGAGTAGGGTCTGGCTCTGTAAGTCAGTGCCGGTCACTGAGCCGCCAATGCTCTCCCAGTTGCGGCCGCTGCCGCCTGGCACACAGCCTAGATTAAGGTAATCGATAATAGCCGGGTCAAGCAGAGGCACGGCACTGAGCTGCACTGAGGCCGATACACCACTGCCCTGACAGATCTCCAGCAAATGGCCCAGCAACCCAAAACCAGTGACATCTGTAATGGCCGTTACCCCTTCAATCTTGGCCAGCTCAGCTCCAATACTGTTTAGCTTCATCATATTGTCTACTGCCAGACGGGCGTGCTCAGGCTGCAACTTACCCTGCTTCTCAGCAGTAGTGAGAATACCCACGCCAATGGGCTTGGTTAAAAATAACTGGTTGCCCGCTTTAGCAGTGCTGTTTTGCTTTAGGTGTTTTAAATCTACTCGGCCAGTCACCGCCAGTCCAAAAATAGGCTCCGGCGAATCAATAGAATGGCCGCCCGCCAAATGAATTCCCGCCTCAGCACAGGCGTGACGCCCACCGTCAATTACCTGCTGCGCCACCTCGGCGGGCAGTTTATTAATTGGCCAGCCCAAAATAGCTATGGCCATCATCGGCGTGCCGCCCATGGCATAGATATCGCTAATCGCATTGGCGGCAGCCACACGCCCAAACTCAACGGGATCATTCACAATGGGCATAAAGAAATCAGTAGTACTGATAACCCCAGTGCCATCCCCCAAGTCATAGACCGCGGCATCATCCTTGGTGCTGTTGCCCACCAGCAATCTGGCGTCATGGGGTGCCACAAAGTCAGTCTTAAGAATATTCTCCAGTACCCCAGGGGCAATTTTGCAGCCGCAACCGGCGCCGTGGCTATATTGGGTCAGTTTAATTCTATTGTCGGACATGGGCTTTTCTGCAGGCTAACTATTTAGAGCCTTAGGGTACTTGTTTTGGGGCTGGTTTGCATGTGCAGTGGGAGCTGGGCCTAAATGCTATTTCTGAAATGATCGACACGCTTGAGTCTAAAGGCGTGTTGATTATTCGCACGGCGGTGGAGTCAGGGCACAAAGTCGATGGTTTGGCTGGCAGTATTGGTAAAACCCCTGTGGTGGTGGTTTCTACGCATTCCTCTGGGGATCGTCAGCGTTTCACTCTTGCTCATGAATTGGGGCATTTAATGCTGCATGGGCGATTGGCGGAGGGTTTGGATGAAGAAAAAGCCTGCAATCGGTTTGCAGGCGCATTTTTGCTGCCTAAGTCTGGTGTTTTGCAACATTCAGGAACTCCTCGCCGCCACCTAGAGCTCCAAGAATTATATCTATTAAAGCATGAGTTTGGTCTCAGCATGTTGGGTGTTGTAATGCGAGCCCATCAATGTGCTGTTATTGGTAACGATTTACACAAGCGCCGGTGTGTGGATTTTAGTAAAAAAGTTATAAGAAATCGGAGCCAGGCGAACCCTATCCACAAGAGGAAATTATACTGTTTAAGCAGTTGATTTATCGTGCCCTGGGAGAGTGCTATATCTGTGAGTCAAAAGCGGCTGAATTATTGAGCATGTCGCTGTCTAGCCTGTACAAGGAACGTATGCTGGGAGCCATGGGTGAAAGTACTGATTAGTGATGCCAATGTTCTTATAGATATGTAGGTGGGCGTTTACCTTGGCAGAAGGCTGAGTCCCAACAGCCCTCTAAATGACTTAATAACGGGTTATCAGCCCTCCCTTTTACAGTATGCTCTCGGCGTCAACCCAGTCCAGTGTTTAAACGCTCGCGTAAATGAGCGCGATTCTGTAAACCCCACAATATCTGCCACCTGCTCAACGCTGAGTTTTTCGTTGACTAGTTTCTGTATGGCCACTTCCCTGCGCAGGTTATCTTTAATTTTTTGATAGCTGGTTGCGCTCTCTTTTAGCCGCCTGTGCAAGGTCTGGCTGCTTATACCTAGCTCTTTTGCCATTTGATGGATGGGTGCAAATACCAGCCTGTCTGGGTTTTGTTGGCTGATTATGCGCTCTACCTGGGCCTCTAAGGTGCTGTCTGAGCCTGGAATGGTCATCACATCTGCGGGGGCGTTTTGTACATAGGTTTGCAGTTCTTGGTCTGAGCGCACCAGTGGTTTATCTAGGTACTGAGCATCAAAAATAAGCCGGTTGGCGCTGCGGTTAAACTGCAGTTGGCTGGGGAACATAATTTGTAGCTCGTCGCGGTGGGCTGGTGCGCCAAAGGTAAAGTGGGTCTCTTGCAGACGTATGGGTTGGCCTATATACCAGCTGGGAAAGCGGTGCCAAATTACCAGCCAAAACTCGGCCATAAAGTGCTCTGGGTCGAGCTGGGGTTGGGTCATTTGGAAGCTGAGCACTGCATTGCCTTTGGAGCGGGCGAGCTTCATGGGGATATCATTGCTCACCAGGTTATAAAAGTTCACTGCCTTATCTAATAGCTCCCCCAGGGTGCAGCAATGGCTGACGAGCTCGGCCATGGTGGCAAATAGGCCCACTTTGCACTGGCTTTGGGTAAAGCCCATAAACTCATCGTTGAGGGTTTCTTGCACTGTCTTAAACAGCCGCGCTACCTGGTCGGTGTGCACGCGTTGGTTGGGTTGGCCCATCACGGCTGGGTTAATGCCGGCGCGCTCTAGGGCTTGCTGCTGTGGTTGGTTGCTTTGTCTTAGCCCATGCATGCAGCTAATCACATGGTGGTTGCAGATAGTTGCCATTGGCTGCCTCTAAAAGACATAATTTGTGAGTTAATGCCGTATTTATAGCATTTAATGGCTTTTATTGGGAAATTAAATGGCAATAAATGTGAGTTTGCCTGTTAGAAATAGACCTACTATTAATAACAGCAGTGCTGCATAGTGCAGCCTATATTGCACCTATTGAAAATCACGCCGGAGTTGAGATGGCAGATAATAAAACAATTGCTGATTGGCAGAAGCTGGCCACCAAAGAGCGCAAAGGCGCTGCGCCAGATGATTTGCTGTGGCAAACCCCCGAGGGTATTGAGGTTAAGCCGCTATATACCGCTGAAGATACTGCGGGCCTTGAGCATATGGACAACCTACCTGGGTTTGCGCCCTACAAGCGTGGCCCCAAGGCTACCATGTATGCGGGGCGAGCCTGGACGGTGCGCCAGTATGCGGGTTTTTCTACCGCAGAAGCCTCCAACGAGTTCTATCGTAAAAACCTGGCTGCGGGTCAGCAGGGCCTTTCAGTGGCCTTTGATCTACCCACTCACCGGGGCTATGACTCGGACCATCCTCGGGTGGTTGGCGATGTGGGCAAGGCCGGTGTAGCCATTGATTCTGTGGAGGATATGAAAATTTTATTTGATGGTATTCCATTGGATAAGGTCTCTGTATCCATGACCATGAATGGTGCGGTGCTGCCGGTGATGGCCAGCTATATAGTGGCAGCGGAAGAGCAGGGCGTAGCGCCGGAGCAGCTGGCGGGCACTTTGCAAAACGATATCTTAAAAGAGTTTATGGTGCGTAATACCTATATCTACCCACCAGCGCCGTCTATGCGGGTGGTGTCGGATATTATTGGTTACACCGCTGAGCATATGCCCAAGTTCAACTCTATCTCCATCAGTGGCTACCATATGCAGGAAGCCGGTGCGACTAATGTGCAGGAGCTGGCGTACACCATTGCCGATGGTATTGAGTATGTGCGCACGGCCATTGATAGCGGTATGGATGTGGATAAGTTTGCCCCGCGACTGTCGTTCTTTTTTGCCATTGGTATGAACTTTTTTATGGAGATTGCCAAGTTGCGTGCGGCGCGGATTTTATGGGCCACATTAATGGAAGAGAAGTTTGCCCCCAAGGATGACCGCTCTCTAGTGCTGCGCACCCATTGCCAGACCTCCGGTGTTAGCCTTACCAGCAAGGACCCCTACAACAATGTAATGCGCACCACTATCGAGGCTATGTCGGCGGTTCTTGGTGGCACTCAGTCGCTGCATACCAATTCTTTTGATGAAGCTCTGGCACTACCCACCGAGTTCTCTGCCCGCATTGCCCGCAACACTCAGCTAGTGATTCAGGAAGAGACCGGCATTACTAATGTGGTGGACCCACTGGCTGGTTCCTATTATGTGGAGTCCCTGACGGATGAGCTGGTTAAAGCGGCCCGGGAGATGATAGACGAAGTAGAAGCTATGGGCGGTATGACCAAGGCGGTTGAG
>JGI20157J14317_10004063_pt1 | contig 11452 bp, 9 predicted proteins | sample COG_07_FD_14317 | JGI IMG/M metagenome (IMG submission 14317)
TTCAGCATCATAAAACTGATCAGAGAAATAAAGCAAAGAGATAAAAGCTGCGGCCACTAGCATGGCCGCTACACGCCAGTAAGAAGGCAAATCCAACTTTTTCAAGAAGTGTTGATTGCTTCTAGCATATTTAGATTTTTTACCTAAAAGCGTTTTTTCAAATATTTTATCGTAACGCTCTTCACTTACCTTTACTCGCTTGAATTCTAATTTTTGAATTAATTCTTTGGCCAGTAAAAAGTCTTCTTTTTTATCTGGGTTATTCTTGAGCCAAGTTTTCCAATATCGCTCTGTTTCAGGTTTGGACTGGATGACCCAATCTCTGAAATTGAGATCCATTAATAATGATTCCAGCGAATTTTCACTTTTTAGTGCCATGATTTGAATCTAGTCTTGTGTATGTTCAAAAACTAGAGGACATTACAATCAAAAGGGCATCAGTTTTTTTGAGTTTTTTTTTGAATTCGCAAAAAAAAGGGGGGGAAATAAAATTTATTTAAAAATGAGGGGGCAGAGACTTAAAAACAATTACATAAAATAAATAATGAAAGGGCAGACTTCATATGAGCCAAAGCCCTATAAATAAGATTTCTAACAGACCTTATGTTAGTGAATCCCATCAATTCCTTTATCTCCTCATAGTTGAGGCCTTCATAATAAAGACAGTAAATAGCTTCTCTCTGCCGATTGGTAATTAACTTAATTACCTCTTTAAGCTTTTTTTTATTGTCAGTTTTTATCTGCTCATCGATGATTTTCTGTTCGGTTGAAATTTCGATTTCAAATAATCGAAATTCAGAATGCTCAAAGTTGGTGGTGTGGTCATTGAATTTTTTCTTGTATAGCAGGATTCTTCTTCTCAAACAAGTAAAAAGATAGTTTCGAATTGACGTTTGTATTATGGTCTTTTCCCTTTTCTCTCTTAATTCAATAAACATATCCTGAAGCGCATCTTCCACCAAAGACTCATTCTTTGTGAATTGACAACCGTACTGAAAAAGACCTTTAAAATGAGTTCCGTAAATATGAGTGAAGGCAATCTCTTTGCCTTCCCTAAACAATTCCCAAAGTCGGACATCATCCAAAGAATTGAGTGAATCCTTGTTACTTAAGGACGCATAAGCATCTTTTTGACCTAATTCATAATCTGAATTATTGTCGCGATTTTCAGTTGGTCTATTTAATTCTCGGCGCACCGTAGCTCTTATGTTTTTTTATAAAATCTTTCAAATTAATAATAATTTGAAAATTAAACCTAAATTATATCGATTTAATTTTTAATCTCAAGTAAAAAACAAAATCATTGCCATTATTTTAATCGCGCTCAGTAACTGTGTACTCATTCATTTCATCTCTCTGATTATTTTGAATTCAGAACCTTGATTCCATTTGGGCCAAATGCGGTTATTGGCCAATTCAAGGCCCATGTGATAAAAGAGATCCCCGTCTTGTTGCATGGCTCCAAATTGCCAAGTATCCCTATTGAATTCATCAGATGGCGCATGGTATCGTTGCGCGTAAAATTGATCATATTCCTTTTTTATGATTTCCTTACCGCCATTGACTGCATCAAATGATGCGTAAGCAAAAAAGGCAGGGATGCCTATTTTGGCAAAATTAAAATGATCTGATCGGAAAAATAATCCTTTATTGGGGTAGGGATCCGGATAGACGTATCGTCCTTGTCGCCTAGCAATCTTTTCAGCCAAATCATCGAGTTCGGATTGACCAAATCCCATAATCGTTAAATCCTTCATTTTCCCATACGATGCCAAGGCATCAATATTGATATTGGCAACCGATTTGGACGGCTCATAGATGGGATGACGGGCATAAAAGGCAGAACCGAGTAAGCCTTCTTCCTCAGCGGTGAGGGCTAAAAACACCAAAGTTCTTTTAACCTCTTTTTCTTTTTTAAAAGCCGCTGCCAATGCCAAAATCATGGCCGTACCACTGGCATTGTCTTGCGCCCCATTATAAATAGAATCATCATCTATGGCGATTCCAATGCCTAAATGATCCCAGTGTGCGGAGTAAATGATGACCTCCTCGGGAAATTCAGAACCCACTATTTTAGCAATCACATTACTAGAAACGGCTCTTTTAATTGAATTTTCTAGACCAAAAGAAAGCTTAAGATCTAAATCGGTAGCTTGAAAAGTTCGAGTTTTTGCGTTTTTGAACCATTGATTAAAATCCATATCGGCATTTTTAAACAACTTTAGCGCCGCCTCACTAGAAATCCAACCTTGAATGGGACAAGTATTCATTGCAGATGGATCATCTAAGGTCAAATTTGCACCTGAATGCTGAAGGACGGACCAAGGATAACCTGCGGCAGCTGTTTCATGAACAATAAAAACGGCAGCAGCACCTTGCCTTGCGGCTTCTTCGTATTTATAAGTCCAGCGACCATAATAAGTCATTTCTTGACCTTTAAAAAAATCTGGATCTCCACTATTGAAACCAGGATCATTGACGAGTACCAAAACGGTTTTCCCAGTTACATCAATACCTTTATAATCATCCCATCCATATTCTGGTGCTACAATGCCAAATCCAGCAAAAACCACTTCTGAGTTTTTCAATGCTACCTTCGCCAAATCTTGCTCTGTTTTAGCTACAAAATCAATTGATAAATCAAGGAAAATAGTTTCATTTTTACTGATCACTCTCATTTGTGATTCTGCCCGACTGGTAATTTCAATCATTGAAACTTCTTGTCGATAACTATCTCCATTGCCTGGAGATAATCCCAATAATTTAAACTGTGTTTCTAAATAATCTACCGTTTTTACTTCTCCAACCGTGAAGGGTTTGCGTCCTTGAAAGTCATCTGAGGCAAGCGCCTCCATATGTCTGGCGAGGGACACGGTATCAATTTGGATTTTAGCTTGTGTGTGATCCTGATTGGTTCGGCATGAAACCATGATAATCAGGCATAAAATAGATAATTGCTTCATATAAGTAAATTTTATACGAATGTAACTATTATAACATATTATTCTACCACTCTGTCGCGAGTGGTAACAAGCGGATAAAAAAAGAATATTGACAAGATAAAAATTAATACACCCTTTTTTAATAGGGCCTCAGATATTGAGAGTTCAAATCTTCTGAACCTAGCACACACCATATCAAATCTAAAGATATGGTCCTTATCTTTAAAATCTTTTTCAAGATCTAAAGTATTCATTTTAACCTTATGTGATTCTGTATCCAACCTCCATGCTTTGGATTAATGATTTCATGATTCTACTCATTTATATGTATTCTTAGTTAGATGCCGGTAACAGCTATTGGATACGCTCGTAAGAACTTTGGGAGTATTGCACCATTTTTAAATGGTTAGCATCAGTCATTTCTGAATATACCATCATAATTACTCCCTTGGTATGCACCCCATTTTATAGGCTTGTAAACTGGGAATTGAGTCTCTATTCGACGCAATTTCATTCCATCAAATTTATAAGTACGTCGAAGATTTGTGCTATGGCTATAGAGAATATCTATAAAACCATTATCATCTAAATCTCCAATCCAAGGAGTAGAAGCAAGATTATTACCTTCGAAAGTGCTTGCAATTGTTACTATGTCCTTACTCTTAAATTCAATAGCTATAAGAGTATTGTAAAAGAATTTTTGATAATTTTCGTCAATCTCCTGAAAATTCAAACTCATCACTAATTCATCCAATCCATCTCCATTTAAGTCAATGGCTAGTGGGGTAGTTGTTTGATAAAATCCAAGAGAATCTTTGAATTCTATTTTCCCAGTGTAACCATTGACCATGATTTGAACACCCCAATCCAATTTTGGCCAGACACCTTGACCATAGGACACAAAAATATCGGGTACACTATCGGCATTAAAATATCCCAAGGTAATTGAACTATAACATTCTGTATTGGGCATTTCTACTTTCCATATTTGTTCATGACTTTCCCCATCAAAGGATAACAATCGTCCATCTACAGAATTAGTGATTATATCCAGAATTCCATCTTTATTAATATCAACTCTGACTGGTGGACCAACATAACCTTTATGGATACTACTATCCAATCGAATAGCATTGGATAAATCTTCTTTCACTACATCAGCAAGCGAACTGATAAATAAATTTCCTCCAATTGTTTCTCCCCCTGTCCCAAAAACAATTTCTGTACTTTTATCATCTCTACCATTCAGGACAACGGGTGATAAATATGTTTCTTTACCATCGGGCATCAAAGCTTTAAACAATAACTGTCCTGTTTTTGAACTGATGATAAGCAAATAACCTGGAGGTCGATTGGCATCGTACGGTTCAGCAAGAACATCTCCTCCATTGGAAACTAGTAGATCTGGCAATCCATCTTGATCCTTATCAGAAACAAATTGAGGGTTATAAAAATTACACCATTTTGTCGTTGTGTCTTGATTGCTGTTTAGAAATCGCCAGATAACTTCTCCATTTGATCCATCAATTCCCATGAATTCTGCAGAACGACCGCCAATAAAAACATCATCAATACCGTCACCTGTAATATCTTGAAAAATAGCGGAACCAAAAACTTGATCACTAGCAGACACGTTCCACAGTAAATGACCATCCTTTCCATCGACAGCAATGACCGCTGAATCGCAAGCCTGAAATTCTAATCGACCAGCGCCCATGATAATGTCTTTTACTCCATCCTTATTTAAGTCAGTAACTCTTGGTGAGGAAAAGGTGCCGATATTTGGTAAGTCTTTGACCCAAATATCCTGTGAATATGATAAGTTATACAAACAAAAGATACTACAGATAAAAAAGACCATCCTGGAGTTCCGTGTTTTACCCTTCACAATTGCAAACACCCTCGTTATCATAGCGTTTAAACCGTTTTTAACTTTTCCCTTATTGATGATCATTTGTTTTTTCTTACTATTAATACTAAACAGTTAGTGTATGAAGAGTTGCTTGTGGCTAGCTTATTATTTCTATTGGTTTTTATCTTCCAAAAAATAAATTTACGAAATTACGCCTCATAAAAAAAATATGATGTGTACTGTATTGAGCATATCTTTTTTAGTTCGGTCGATACGCTTAGAACTTAAAAAATAATAAAAGCTAATATTTTTATCAAGTACATAATAAATTTAATCAAAAGGGAAACTAACTTAAATTCCTTTAATTTGACTTAAGAATCAAATTCTTAAACAACAATTCAAAAAATATGAATATCCGGCTTCCTTCCCTTTTACTTGTGATCTTGATGTCTTGTACGCCTGATGAAAAAAGATCTTCGCCACAAACTTCTCAAAATCACCCTTTAACTGCCAAATACACACCGGTCCAACTCACCGCAGATCTGAGTAATCTGAGTGAAAAACAAAAACGTATTATTGTTAAGCTGATAGAAGCGGCAAAAATAATGGATGACCTATTTTGGTATGAAGCCTATGGCGATAAAGAAGAAGCCTTGAGTTTGGCTACGACCGATGAACTCAGAAAACTCATTCATATTAACTATGGTCCTTGGGATCGCNTGGCNGGTAACCAGCCGTTTATCGATCAAGTAAAACCAAAGCCCTTGGGGGCTAATTTTTATCCAAAGGACCTCACAAAAGAAGAATTCGAAGCTTCTAATTTAGTAGATAAAACATCTATGTATACCTTCATCAGAAGAGACAGTACCGGTGCGCTCATCTCAATTCCTTACCATCAAATGTTCTCAAAGCAAGTACAAAAAGTGGCGCTAATTTTGAAAGAATGTGCGCAAATAACTGAGAATAAAGCTTTCAGCCACTATTTGACCCTAAGGGCCGATGCTTTTCTTACTGATGAGTATCAACCTTCTGATTTTGCCTGGATGGATATGAAGTCCAACCCGCTAGATGTCGTGATGGGTCCCATCGAAAATTATGAAGATGCCTTATACAATTATAAAGCAGCCCACGAAGCTTATGTTTTGATCAAAGACTTAGATTGGAGTGCTAGACTTGATAAATATGTGAGCTACTTGCCCGAACTCCAAAAAGGAATACCGGTTCCTGAAGCATACAAAAAAGAACAACCCGGATCCAANGCCGATCTCAATGCCTATGACGTCGTTTACTATGCGGGGGATTGCAATGCGGGATCCAAAACCATCGCTATCAACCTGCCCAATGATGAAGANGTGCAATTAAAAAATGGATCTCGAAGATTACAACTAAAAAATGCCATGCGGGCCAAATATGAAAAAATTCTGCTGCCGATTGCTGAAAATTTGATCGACCCAGAGCAACGACCGCTGATTACTTTTGATGCGTTTTTTGCCAATACTATGTTTCATGAAGTGGCCCACGGACTGGGTATTAAAAATACCCTCAACGGTAGCGGAACGGTACGGGCTGCTTTGAAAGAACATTATTCTGCCCTAGAGGAAGGTAAAGCAGATGTATTAGGCCTTTACATGATTACACAACTTCATCAAAAAGGAGAAATATCCGATGATCTGAATAACTACTATGTCACTTTCATGACAAGTATATTTAGATCGGTTCGGTTCGGGGCTTCTTCAGCTCATGGCCGAGCCAATATGATTCGATTTAATTTTTTCAAAGAACGAGGTGCCTTCACCAAAAACAATGAGACCGGTTATTATAAGGTGAATTTTAATAAAATGAAATTAGCGATGAATGGGCTTTCTGAAAAAATTCTTACGTTCCAAGGTAATGGAGATTATCAAGGTGTGACCGACTGGGTTTCCGAAAAAGCCCATATTGACGCGGACCTCCAGCTTGATCTTGACCGGCTAACTACAAAAGGAATTCCTGTAGATATTGTCTTCGAGCAAGGCGTAGCCGTGCTTGGTTTATAAAAAATAAATGCAATGGAAGAAACAAAAAAAATCAATGGATTTAAGCATCTAAGATATACAGCTCCAAAATATTCCAAAGAGGTGATGGAGCAAAAATCTCTCGAATTTTATGAGTCAATGAATCAAAGACGAACCGTTCGAGATCTCTCCTCTGAACCCATTGATAAATCTATTATTGATCGCTTGCTACAAACGGCATCAACCGCTCCTTCGGGGGCACACAAACAACCATGGACTTTTTGTGCCATTTCTTCCGCCTCCTTAAAAAAAGAAATAAGAAAAGCTGCCGAAGCAGAAGAAAAAGAAAGCTACGATCATCGGATGTCTGATCGATGGTTGAATGATTTGAAACCCATGGCTACCGATTGGCACAAGCCGTTTCTAGAAAATGCCCCATGGCTAATCGTTGTATTTAAGCAGGCCTACCAGCTGGATCAAAAGGAAAAGCAAAACAATTATTATGTAAATGAAAGTGTAGGCATCGCTTGTGGTCTACTGATTACCGCCATACATCAGGTAGGATTGGCTACCTTGACGCATACGCCCAGCCCAATGGCTTTTTTAACAAAAATTCTAAACCGCCCAAAAAATGAGCGTCCCTTTCTCTTACTACCTGTCGGGTATGCTGCTGAATACGCTTATGTTCCTGATTTGAAGAGAAAACCCCTTAAAGAAGTGGCCGTCTATTATTAACCTGTAGGGTCTGCGAAAATATAAATCCTTCTGTAAGTAAATCTGAGATTAATCGGCCATTTCAGTATAAACACCCTCTCGGTAAGCGCGACAATACATGGCTTCAGTGAGTACCTTTGGCTTCATGATAGATTTATTCAAAAGCATCCTACAACATTCTTGAATGCCTTCAATGATCGAAGGNTGNGGATGAATCANTTCAGCCAATTCTTCTATACCCCTACCATCAGAGATCAACAAAGCNATGGCTTGTATCGCACTTGATGAATGTTGNCCAACGACCCGCATGCCTAAGATTTTGTGATCATTTTCACCAATAATAATTTTGATAAATCCTTCGGTATTCCTCATGGCAACGGCTCTCGGTATACAACTATAATCTAAGCTTGCCACCCGATAATTAAGACCTGCTTGTTGTGCTTGCAGTTCGTTCATTCCCACACCAGAAACTTCAGGAGCCAAAAACATAATGGTCGAAATATTCTCATAGGTGAGCGGTCGACTCGGCTCACCAAAAATGCGTTCAACTGCATATCTTCCTTCTAATTCACCTACGTTAACTAGAGAGATATCCGCGGTTATGTCACCTACTGCATAAATATTTGAAACACTGGTCTGGGTCAATTCATCCACAATACCCCTATTATTGACTTCCAAGCCCAATGATTCATCTATGAGGTTTTCGTAGTTGGGTACGCGACCCACTGAAATCAAGGCCTTCTCAACGTCAAACACTTCGGTAGAACCATCGGTATATTCAAGATTGTATTGAACAGCACCCTCGACAACCTTCATGTCTGTTAGGCGTGAATTTCTATGAATCAATACGCCGCGTTCTTCTAAACTTTTTTCTACCACCCGAACCACATCCTCGTCCTCAAAAGGTAAAATACGATCTCCCTTGTCTATCAAATGCACTTTGGTTTTACCAAAGCCCGAAAAAATGGTAGCAAATTCACATCCAATCACACCAGCACCCAAGATGACGATACTTTTGGGGAATTTATTCATTTTGGGCAGCCCATCACTGGTCATCACAATTTCTTCATCTATGGGTAAATGAGGCAATTTCCTGGGACGACTGCCCGTCGCCAATATGATATAATCTGCCTCTAACTCTTGAGTAGTTCCCTCACTCTCGACAGCGACACCATTTTTTGAAACTACCTTCGCCGATCCCTCAATGTATTCAAAAAAATCACTCTCTAGGGCTATATTAATTTGATCCATATGATTTTGTAATTGATTTACACGCCCATCAAGGGCTGTATTGACCTCATCATTGATCTGATCCATTTGAAAGTCTAAATCATGTACATTTAAACCTGAACCCTGCGTTCTGAGCATGGATGCCGTGGTAGAAATTTCCCACAAAGTTTTACTCCAGAGCGCACCATTGTGAATGCCCGCTCCACCCAATTTATCTTTTTCTATTAAGGCTACTTTCTTTTTAAAATCAACTGCGCGCATGGCTGCAGCATATCCTGCCGGTCCGGCACCTATAACAATTACATCAAACTTTTTCATGGTTTCAAAATGGGTGTTTAAATATGGTTTACTTCTTTGAATGTCTTTCTTTCAGCTCATCAATGATCATTTTAAAGGGTATTTCTTTGGCTTCAAGCAGGACCAAATAATGATAAAATAAATCGGCCGCCTCTCCGATAAAAAGAGCTTGATCATCATCTTTGGCCTCAATCACCAACTCTACGGCTTCTTCTCCTACTTTTTGCGCAATTTTATTGATGCCCTTATGAAATAAATCAGCTGTATAACTTTCATCGGGTGCTGACTTTTTACGTAATGAAATTACACTTTCAAGATACTTAATAAATTTTGTAGGATCTTCATTGGTTTCGCCAAAACAAGTGTCCGTACCGGTATGACAAGTAGGTCCTTTGGGATTTGCTTTGATCAGTAGCGTATCGTCATCACAGTCCGGAATGATTGCTACAACCTCTAAAAAATTTCCAGAAGTCTCCCCTTTGATCCATAGCCTAGATTTACTCCTACTATAAAATGTTACCTGTCCAGAAGCACGCGTTGCCGCCAAAGCCTCAGCATTCATAAAGCCTACCATAAGTACTTTATCGGTTTGAGCATCTTGAATGACCGCAGGTAACAAACCATCGAATTTGGTAAAGTCTAATGCCTTCATAATCTTATTGAAATATTATTCATACTTAAATATTTTTTTAAATCATTTATCTCAATTTCTTTAAAATGAAATATACTCGCGGCCAGGGCCGCATCGGCATACCCGTTGGCAAAAATATCAAGAAAATGTTCATTTTGTCCACCTCCTCCAGAAGCGATCACCGGTACCGTTACATTTTGGGAAACTTGTTGCGTCAAGGCAACATCAAATCCCGTTTTGGTCCCATCTTTATCCATCGAGGTAAGTAATATTTCACCTGCACCCCTTTGGGTCACTTCTTGGGCCCATTGCAAGGTCTTGAGCGTTGTTGATTGCGTTCCTCCATGGGTATGTACACAAGAAACTTCCCCATCATTTCGAGCATCGATGGCTACCATGATACATTGTGAACCAAAGTTAGCCGCCAATTCATCAATTAAATCAGGCCGTATGACCGCTGCTGAATTAATTGATATCTTATCAGCCCCGGCCCCTAATAAGGCAGAAACGTCAGAGAGTGAGGATATTCCTCCCCCCACTGTGAAGGGTATATTTACTTTTTGAGCCACCTGTCGAACCACTTCTAAAAGCGTCTTGCGCCCCTCAAGGGTAGCACTGATATCAAGAAAAACTAATTCATCTGCGCCTTCATCAGCATAGCGAGCCGCCAATTCAACCGGATCTCCTGCATCACGTAAATTACCAAAGTTGATGCCCTTGACCGTACGCCCATCTTTAACATCTAAACAGGGTATGATTCTTTTGGTCAACATGAAAAAAGGGCCAATTGATCCAAAGTAACCTTGCCTTCATAAATGGCTTTGCCGGTAATGGCACCATACATTCCCATATCTTTTAATTTTTCTAAATCCGAAATTCCGGTCACTCCCCCACTGGCAATTAAATGAATACTTGGATGGCGCTTAAGTATTTTTTTATACAAATCAAAAGATGGACCCAGCATCATGCCATCCTTAGAAATATCAGTACAAATCACATATTTAATACCTTTCCCAACATAAAAGTCAAGAAATTCCTCCAAACCGATGGCACTAGCCTTTTGCCATCCCGAAACCATGATTTGATCATTCAAAGTATCCGCACCCAGAATGATTTGATCAGGACCAAATTCCTCCAACCATGAAAGAAATTCTGACTGATCATTCGCAGCGATAGAACCTCCTGTGACCTGTGCTGCGCCATGATTAAATACCTTTATCAAATCCGCTCGAGTTTTTACCCCACCACCAAAGTCTACTTGAAGCGAGGTCTGATCAGTGATCTCTTTAAGTATCGATAAATTGACAACATTTTTCGCCTTTGCTCCATCTAAATCCACCAGATGTAGCCGTTTGATCCCAGCTTCTTCAAACGATTTAGCGACCGCTATGGGATCTTCATGATATAATTTCTTCCGCGAGTAGTCTCCTTTTTCCAATCGAACGCATTGCCCGTTAATAATATCAATTGCAGGGATAATTTCCATATTATATTTTTAAAAAATTGTCAAGTATTTGAATCCCGCAGTCCGCACTTTTCTCAGGGTGTGGTTGAATAGCATAAAAGTTGTTTTTTTGCAGCGCTACACTAAAATTATTACCATATTCCGCTTGGGCCATCGTTTGCTCGCAAATATTGACATAATAACTATGTACAAAATAGAGGTAATCCTGTTCCTTGATCTCGGCAAATAATACACCAGACAATTGCGTGATGTTATTCCAACCCATATGAGGAATTTTAAAACTTCCCTCAAAGCGCTTTACCTTCGCATCCATTATTCCAAGACAAG
>JGI20157J14317_10004064_pt1 | contig 11446 bp, 12 predicted proteins | sample COG_07_FD_14317 | JGI IMG/M metagenome (IMG submission 14317)
AATGCTTCTTCTAAAAAAATATCAAAACATTTAAGAAAATTAATTTTTGTCGGATCAATTATCTTGGCTATAATTCTATTTATAGGTGGAAAATTTTTACTAAGTGTGCCCTTGACGCTTTTGAGTTTGGCTGTAGTTAAATTAAAAGGTCTTTCAATATTTCAATTAATTGGATTATTTAGACTTATTCAAACTCTTAGAAGATCAGGAAGATTTTCGTTTAATCAAAATCAAAATATTAAGAATCATTCAACATTGTCACTAGAGGAGGCTTACAAAATATTAAATCTAGATATTGAGAAAAGAGTAACAAAAGATGATGTTCAAAAAGCTCATATCAAGATTCAAAAAAAAATTCACCCTGATATTTCCCCAGAAACAGCCAGGCTATCTTCAATTGTAAATGAAGCGAAGGATCTAGTCTTAAAAAATATTTCTTAATTTAAAATTTGTTTCAATTGATTAAAAATTTTTATTGGACTAATTTTATCTTTACCAAAAGTGTTATGCGTTACAAAGCTTTCTCCATCAGGCAGAATTGGGTACATCAAGGTATTATAACTCCCATATATTAGTGGCGTGTCTGCCATTAAAACAATTGTTTTAATACCAAGACCTGAAGAAAGATGACTGAAACTTGAGTCATTACAAATAGAAATATCACAATTTTTAATTATTCCTAAAATTTCATAAATGTCTAGATCATCTAAAGGAATACATTTATCCTTAAACTCTGAATTCAATATTTCTTTTAGAATTTCTTGTTCATCTTGATTTTTCCCAGTGGCTAAAAAAAATTTACAACGGAGAGTATTAGATGTTAGTCGAATAAGCTCTATAAATGTTTTAGCAGGAATTCTTTTTGTTGGACCCGATCCTCCAATACCAAGTAAAATATTTTTTTCATCATTTTTAATTCTAAATTTTAGTTTTGCTTCAAAAATAGATTTTTCATTAAGTAAAATTTTAGGATTTTCTGTATATCTATATTTAATTTTTTTTTTAAAAGTTTTTTCGGGGCATCAATAATATTTTGTTCTTTTTTGTCAAACAAAGGGTACTGATAAACATTCTTGATTCCAGCAAATTTTGCAATCAAATTAAACCTTAATGATGAATTAAAAATAAAAATTTTATCAAATTTGTATTCCTTTAGCTCCCTTACTAATTTAAAAAAACCTTTAAAGCCTTGATGCTCAGCATTTTTTTGTTTATTGCCCTGTTTTAGAATTATGATTTTATCTATTGACTTATCATCTTTTAAAATTTTTTCAGCTTTTGAACTTTCTTTAACAAGGATGTTAACGGGTGTATTAAATTTTTTAGATATAGCATTTATAAATGGCAAATAGATGACCATATCTCCAATCCCCATTTTATTTTGTACTATTAAAATTTTCATATTAGGCTTTTATACCTTTACTAAACTTTTTTTTTATATAAATTTTAGTTATGGGTAAAATTAAGGGTATTTATGCAGCTTCAATGTCAGTTCTTAACGATGATTTAAGTCTAAATATTGAAAAAACTATTGCCCATGCTGAAAAAATCATAGATCAGGGATGCCATGGAGTTGCAATTTTTGGAAGCACTGGTCAAGCACAACTTATTCCAATTAGTGAAAAAATTAGTTTATTAAATAAATTATCAAAAAGTGTTTATAAAGATAAATACTTAATTGGAACTGGTCTTAATTCTTTAAATGAAACTATAAATTTAATGAAGATTGCTAATTCTTTAAAATTTAATGAATTTTTAATAATGCCTCCTGCTTATTATAAGTATGGTGATAGTGAAGTAGTTGAATTTTATTCAAGATTAGTAGATGCCGTGCCAGATAGTAGGATTGTTTTATATAATTTTGAAAAATTGTGTGGTTATAAATTTAGCATCAGTTGTGTTGAAAAACTTGTTGAAAAATTTCCAAAACAAATAATTGGAGTAAAAGATAGCTCATATAACCTTTATGAAAATTTGAAAATTGATAATTTTTCTGTCATGCCAGGATCAGAATTGAAACTTTTAAGAGGACTTGAGAATGGATGTGATGGTATAATTACTGCAACTTGCAATGTCACAGCTAATTTAGCTAGAAAAGTTTATGATGATTTCAGTAAAAAAGAAAAGCAAACAGTCAATGAAACTCTATGTAAAGTTAGAGGTGTATTTGACCAATATAATTTAATTTCTGGATTACATTCATTGATGTCTGATCAAGACGATAATTATAAAAATGTTATACCCCCTATGAGTCTTTTAAATGAAAAAGAAAAAAAACAACTTGTTGATGATCTTAATAAGCTTAATTTTAAATTAGAAGCATTAGAGGCAGCTTAAATGCAATTAGCAAGATTTTTAAATAATATTTTTAAAAAGGATGGCTTTGTATTAATTGATGCTTTTTCTAATAAATATATAATAGGCACACCATTTAACAAGGACCCTATAGTTGTTAGACTACTAAATAAAAAACTACACTATAAACTATTATTTTATCCAGATTTATATTTTGGTGAGGCTTATGCTGAAGGAGATATTGAGATTGAAAATGGATCTTTGACTGATTTTTTAAATATCGCATTAATGAATATTGGTAGAACAGATATAAATATATTTAATAAAATTTTAAATAAATTAAGAGGATCTTATAGATATTTAACTAATTTTAATTTTATAAAAAAATCTAAAATGAATGTTGCTCATCATTATGATATTTCTGATGAGTTATATGAGTTATTTCTTGATCCAAAAAAACAATACTCATGTGCTTATTTTAAGAATGAAGATGATACTTTAGAAACTGCACAAAATAACAAAATTAATCATATCATAAAAAAATTAAATATTAAGTCTGGTCAAAGGATACTTGATATAGGAAGTGGTTGGGGTTCTCTCGCTATCGATATTGCTAAAAGCATAGATTGTGATGTTACAGGAATTACGCTTTCAGAAAATCAATATAATTTTAGTTTAAAAAAGATTAAGGATTTAGGTTTAGAAAAAAAAGTTCGTTTCAAATTATTAGATTACCGACAAATTAATGATAAATTTGATAGAGTGGTAAGTGTAGGTATGTTTGAGCATGTTGGCCGTAAATATTATAAAAAATTTTTTGATCAGATATTTAATTTACTAGACGAAAATGGAGTAGCAATAGTTCATACTATAGGTTCAGTTGACCCNCCAAGAGACCCTCAGCCCTGGATTAATAAGTATATATTTCCAGGAGGGTACACACCAAGCATGAGTGAGATGACAAAACCAATAGAAAAATCAGGCTTAATTGTATCTGATGTTGAGGTTTTAAAGCTTCATTACTCATTAACTTTAAGACATTGGAAAGAAAGGTTTTTAAGCAATAAGAATAAAGTAATATCGATGTTTGATGAAAAATTTTTTAGAATGTGGGAGTTTTACTTAACGTCTTGTGAGATTGCTTTTAAATATGGTGATCAGGTAGTTTACCAGTTTCAACTAGCTAAAAATTACACTTCAACACCTACTACAAGAGACTATATTTATCAGTAATTAATTGATAAATCTAATCTTTTTAAAGTATGAAAAAAATAAAAAAAAAAAATATCAAAAACAAACCTTCAAAAAAAAATAAGGTAAAAAAAAGTATTAAGAAAAAATATAAAAATTTAAAAAAAAAGAGAAAAATTAATAACAAAAAAAAAATAAAAAATATTTCAAAAAAATTTATTAAAAAACAAAAATTTAGTTATAAAAAAAAAATAAGCCTTGTTTCACAAATAGTTAAGTTTCAACAATCTTTAAAGCCAGAATTTAATTTTAAAATTAATTTTAGTTTAGAAAAATATATACAAGCTTTTTTTGATGGCATAGCTAATAGAATAGTTGAATATAAGATTTTAAAAGCTGAAGAAAAAAAAAGAAAAAAAATAGAAGAAATTGAAAAAAAAGAAAAAGAAAAACTATTAATTCAAAAACAAAAAATCAAAGAAGAGGAAGAACAAACCAAACTTAAGGAGAAGGCTTTAAAGGAAGAGGCTAGACTTGAGAAAGAAAGAGCAAGAGATATAAAGTTATTTTTACGAAAGGAACAAGTATTAATAAGAATTGAACATGCTGAAAGACAAAAACAATTTTTAAAACAGTTACAGCTAGATAAACAAATTGAAAAATTCAGAATAAGAGAAATTAAAGAATTAGAAAAACTTGAAAAAATTTCATTAAAGGAAAAAAGAGATGATTATACAGGCCTTCAGGCAAGAATAGAAAAATTAAAAGATAAATATAGAATTATACGAGATCAAAAAATTAGAGAAAGAGTAGAAGCTTTAGGTGTTGAAATTCAAGGTAATGAAGATAGAGAAACTCTACTTCAAAAAGAAAGAGACTATAAAATTGCTAGACAAAAAATTGAACTATCTCTTGAGAGTTTCTATAGAAGTGCAAGTAGTTTGGTTTTCCAACTTAACAAAAGACATATTACAAGACATATGTCTATTTTTAGATGTATTGACCAAAGATTTGAAACGGGAGAAATATTTATCAAATGGGATGAAGCTCCAGATGAAGAATGGTTGTTATTAATTTATATAAAGAATAATTCTCCAGAAGAAGGAATTGTTATTGAAGATAAATCAAATCCAGAAAAAAATATCTCTCATGAATTTAAGGCCAATGAAATATTTAAAGCATCAGACTTAATGGTGGATTCATTAACTCAATTAATTTCGAGAATAAGAGCTAAAAAAGATTAAATTAAACACTTTCTTCGTTAATAAGCCTTTGAATTTCAGGTATTAGTTTTTGATTTTTAAATGTAGGATGAAATTTTAATGCTTCTTCAATACTTTTAATCGCTTTTTCATACTTTTTTAAATTTATATAAATTCTTGCTTGTCCAGATAAAGCTCCAAAATGCCTAGGCTCTATACTTAAAACTTTATCAATATCACTTAAAGATCTGTAAACTGACTCATTAAAAAATATACAGTTGCTCTTTTATTCCATGCTTCAGACCACTCAGGATCACTATCTATGACATTATTAAAAACTTTCAGTGCATAATTATAATCTCCATATTGCATAAGCTCTGTTCCTAATTCTAATTTTTGAGTTAATTCTATATTATTTGGATGTTCGTTCCAAATATCCCAGATCTTTCTTTCCAGTAACTCAGCAGTTTTTGGATTAGTAACATTTCTAAGTTGATCGAATAGATTATTTAGAATTTTTTTTTCTGCAAAACTAGTAGAATAAGAAAGGTTTAAAAATAATATAACTAATATTAAAACTCTCATTTGCAAAAGATATTTTATTCAATATTTATTCTCAAGAATAAAAAAACCTAATTTCTACTTTAAAAGCTGGTTTTTATTTTTTAGGAATAAAAAAAATGCAACAATTTCATAAAAAAATGAAAATAAATTAAAGATTATAGGTTTTTTTAAAACTTTGTAGAGAAATCTATATTTAGGAATATTTTTCCAGATTAATAAGAAAGCTTCTGCACCCTCAATAATATTTTCACCATCTTTAATATGAAGTCTTCTTAAAAGACTTTTTGCATCTTTCTGAGTTTCTATTTCTGCTGTTTCATTGTCTGTGATATCAACCCATTCAATATTTTTTATGTTTTGTTTTTTATACAGATTGATCTCTGTTCGACAAATTTTACAGGAATTATTAAAATACACTTTCACGAATTATTTATTTTCTTTCCAAGCCTTAATTCCACCTGTCATATTTTTTACATTCTTTATTCCCATTTCTTGCATCGTTTTTGTTGCAAGAGTACTTTGGCCACCAAGACTACAAAAAACTATATATTCTTTATCAGGGTTGTTTTTAAAATTTTCATTTTCTAAAGGACTACCCTCTGCTAAATAAAATTCAAGCAAGCCTCTTTCAAGATTAATTGCATTTCCTATAGTCTCTGAATCAAAACTACTTTTGTCCCTAACATCAATAAATTGAACATTTGGGTCCTTTAACTTTTCTCTTGCTTCATCTACAGAGATATTAGTTATTTCATTGGAAACGCTCATTAATTCATCAAATTTTTTCATTTTATCCTTATTTTTGTTAAAAAATAAAATTACACATAATCAATCATTTTGTATATGCGTGAAATACGCAGATTGAAAATATAAATATACCTATTATCTATTACATGTGAGTGATTTTTTTACTAAAACAGATTTATCTAGAAAAGATGCAGAAAATATTATTTCTGAGACTTTAAATAATTGTGATGATGGTGAGCTATATTTAGAAAATTCAAAGAGTGAGTCAATTGTACTGGATGATGATAAAATTAAGAGCTCAAGTTATAGTTCTGATTTAGGATATGGTTTAAGAGCAGTTACAGGTGAGGTAGTTGCCTATTCTCATTCTAATGAGATTTCAAGAAATTCGTTAAAGCAGTCTGCTAACAATTTAAGTTCAACTCTTAAATCACAAAAAGGTATTTATAATCATGAAATTCCCAAGACCAATGAAAAACTTTATAAAGATATTAATCCGATAGATGAAAAATCACTTGAATCTAAATTAGAGCTTTTAAAAAAAGTTAATAGTTATACTAGAGCAAAAGGTGGAATAGTTCAGCAGGTCACTGCTAGTTTTGCAGGAGAATATAAATCTATAGAAATCATAAGGTCAGGTGGAGAGGTATTAACTGATGTTAGACCATTAATTCGTTTTAATGTTTCGGTAATGCTTGAGAAAAATGGAAAGAAAGAAACTGGTGTTTATGGAATTGGAGGAAGACAATCCTATGATGAGTATTTAAAAGATGACAATTGGAAAAATGTATGTGATGAAGCCTTTAGAATTGCATCAGTAAACCTTGATAGCAAACCAGCCCCCGCAGGAGAGATGAAAGTTGTTTTAGGATCAGGTTGGCCTGCAATATTGATACATGAAGCAATAGGACACGGATTAGAAGGTGACTTTAATAGAAAAAAAACATCTGCATTTCATAACTTAATGGGCCAAAGAGTGGCTAGTGAAGGTGTAACAATTATTGATGACGGAACACTTCATAACAGAAGAGGTAGTCTAACAATTGATGACGAGGGCACACCAACTGAAAAAACAGTCTTAATTGAAAATGGAATATTAAAAAATTTTATGCAAGATCGATTAAATGCAAGATTAATGAATACAAGATCTACAGGTAGTGGTAGAAGAGAAAGTTACAAGCATGTTGTCCTTCCAAGAATGAGAAATACCATGATGATGAATGGAAAATATTCTCAAGAGGAAATGATTAAGTCAGTTGATAAGGGAATATTTGCTGTAAGTTTTGGTGGAGGACAAGTTGATATTACTTCAGGAAAATTTGTATTCAATTGCACTGAAGCTTACGAAATTATAAATGGAAAAATAGGCTCTCCTATTAAGGGTGCAACTTTAATTGGTGATGGACCATCTATTTTAAAAGAAGTTTCATTGGTTGGAAATAATATGATGCTTGATCCAGGTATTGGAACATGTGGTAAAGCGGGTCAAGGTGTTCCGTTGGTGTTGCGCAACCCTCAATCTTAATTGACAAAATGACTGTTGGTGGAACTCAATTATAATATAAATGGTAAAAGATCAGGAATATTTAAAAAAAAAAGCTTCATTTTGTATTGATTTAGCTAAAAAGTTAGGTGCTACAGAAAGCAGTGCTGCTGTTATGCACTCTATATCAGAGACAGTTAATTACAGAAATAAAAAGTTAGACGAGTCTGATAGGTCAGACAGCTTAGCTATAAGTTTAACAACTTATATTGGAAAAAAAAAATCTAGCATTACATCATCAAATCTTAATGATGATAATATAGAAACTTTAATTGAGCGATGCATTGAGACAACAAAAATTACACCAGAGGATGAGTATAATTCTTTACCAGACAAAGAATTGCTGGCTGATAAAATTAATGACTTAAACTTATATGATGACGATCATATCGAAAATGATGAAAAAATTGAATATTTAAAAGAAGCTGAAGAAGCAGCACTTCAAAAAAAAGAAATTATTAATACTGAAACAGGTTTTACTGAATCTAAGTCTAATTTTATATTAGCAAATAGTGATGGATTTATAAATGGTTATAAATCTTCATCTTTTTCAGCATCATGTGTTGCTGTTGCCAAAGATGCAAATGACAAAATGGAAAGAGATTATGAATTTACAAGCACTTGTCATTTACAGGATATGATTAGACCTCAACAAATTGGATCAGTTGCTGCAAAAAAAACAATACAGAAATTAAATCCAAAAAAAATAGAAAGTGAAAAGATTAGCATTATCTTTGATAGAAGAATTTCAAAAGGGATATTAGGTGTTTTAGCAAATGCTATATCAGCATCATCTATTGCAAGAGGCACATCTTTCTTAAAAGGTAAAATTGATGAAGAAATATTTTCATCTTCAATCAACATTTATGACAAACCTGACATTGTTAAAGGATTGGGCTCAAGATATTTTGATTCTGAGGGTGTTAAAACTGAAGAATTAAAGTTAGTTGATTGTGGTGTTTTAAAACATTATTTAGTGGACACCTATAATGGAAAAAAATTAAACCTAAAATCTAATGGTAGATCTGGTGGAACAAGTAATTTATTTTTTGAAAAAGGCTCAGTTTCATATAGNGAGCTTTTAAAACTTAATAAAAGAGNATTGTATATTACTGAAACAATTGGTCATGGGAGNAACTTAGTTACAGGAGATTATTCAGTGGGTGCAAATGGTTTTATGATCGAAGATGGAATATTTAAATATCCTGTTAGTGAAATTACTATTGCAGGAAATTTTAAGGATATATTCAAAAATATTACTTTAGCAGATGATCTAGAGTTTAAATATTCAACAAATGCACCAACAATATTAATTGAAGGTATGGTAGTTGCCGGTAAATGAAAGATTTTTGTGTTATTGGTTCAGGCATATCAGGCGCAACAATAGCAAATCATCTAAGTAAAAAATATATTGTAGATGTATATGATAAAGCTAGAGGTGCTGGTGGAAGAGCATCAAATAAAAAATTTAATCTCAAAAAAAGCTTTGATCATGGGGCTCAATATATTTCTCCAAAAAACATCAAATTTAAAAGGTTTGTAGATAATTTAATTTCAAAAAAAATTTTAAAAAAATGGCCTGGTAAACATCTTTTTTTAAAAGAAAATATCAAAGAAAATAAAAAACATATCAAAATAATTGGTAAGAATGGCAACAATGCCATCAGCAAATACCTCTTAAAAGATATTAATTGTTTTTTTAATAGCGAGGTTACCAATATTTTACACAAAAATAATATTTGGCAGCTTACTTTAAATGATGGTTCTAAGAAATTTTACAAATCAATAATTTTAACATGTCCATTTCCTCAACTAAAAAAATTATCAAAAAAATATATTAAAAATTCTTTTATCAATCAGAAAATTAAAATGGAAGCCAATATAACAATTATGATGGTTGTTAAAAATTTAGGATCAAAAATCAGTAGTTATTTTTTCTCAGACTCAGTTCTAGGGTGGGCTGCTTATGAAAATAGTAAAAAAAGATTCAAGAGCAATTATGATTTATGGACTCTTCAAAGTACTCCTAAATGGGCAAACAAAGTCATTAATAATAATAGAATTAATAAATTACAAAATTCTAAAATATTAATAGATAAATTTTTTAAACTTACAGGTTTTAAAAAAANNNAAATTTTACATTCAAAAAATCATGGATGGAAGTATGCGTTTAATTCAAACCCACTTAAAATAAAAAGTTACTGGAATAGTTCTTTAAGATTGGGTGTATGCGCAGACTGGTTTGTTGGATCAAGACTTGAGTCAGGATGGCTAAGTGCAAAAGATTTATCTCTTAAAATTAAATAATAAATTTTATTTGTAACTCTTTAATCTATACTCCCAGTTTCCAAGTCTTGAATAAGCAACTTTTACAATCATTGCTTTTTCTCTATCGTACCAAACATCGAAATCTAGTCTTTTATCTTTAGGAATGGTCATATCTTTTGATGTCAATTTAAAGTGGTCGACCTCAATTATACTTCCATATAATTCAATTTTTTCTTTACCTAAAAAATTTACAACCTGTTCTTTTATACTGCCTGATATAGGGCTAATTTGTGACTCCGCTTGTAATATCTGATGGTTCCACCAATTTCCTATTATATTTTTAGTATCTGCAAGACCAATATAAGATGATCCATTAATTTTGAATTTATCTGATTTAGAATCATAAATGAGATTTACAAATTTCTCTCTATCATTTTGTAAAGTCTTTGACTCGTATGATATCAGTTTATCATCTTTATGTTTTTCTACTCCATACCCCTCGAGATTAAAAACTTCAATGCCAAATAGGTTTACTTTAAATTGAATTTGATTTTTAATTATCAATATGTCATCAACTTTTTCAAAAAAATAATAATTATACCCAATCACTTTTCCATCTTTTAAAATTTCCATCTCTATCTTTTTAAAGTCTTTGTAATGAGAGGTGTGCGCATAAAGGTTTGAAGTAAGCACTACCAGTGTAAAAATAAATATTAATAATTTTTTCATTATAAATTAGAATATTAGACCTCTTTTTTTTTGAAGGAAGTCTTTAATTTATAAAATGAGTAAAAAACATTATAATGTTGCTTACACTCCTAAATAAATTTTTGATAACAATAATCTTGTAAATTAGATAAGTATAAAATACATAAAATATTATTGTATGTTTTTATATATTAAAAATATTCCTAAAGTATCATGGAGTTCTGAAAAACCTTTAAATCTCAAACCAAAATTTTCCTCACTTTTTTTTTTAGTGTTTGGTCTTATTTTGTTCGGTTTAGGTGAGGGGTTATTAATTGTATCATTTGCAGGAGCTTCACCCTGGAGTGTTCTTGCCCAAGGTATTTCATTAAATGTTAATTTTTCAACAGGAATAATAACTATTTTTGTAAGCATAGGAGTTTTACTTCTTTGGTTACCTTTAAAACAGAAACCTGGAATTGGAACAATTTTGAATGCGATTATTATTGGATTAATGATTGATGTTTGTATTAATTTTGTACCAACTCCAGAAAATTATATTAACCAAGTTCTTTTAGCTATTGCTGCTGTGCTTATCGTTGGGTTGGGTGGTGGTATCTACCTTGTTGCAAATTTAGGAGCAGGGCCAAGAGATGGGCTAATGGTGGGTTTACAAAAAAAAACTAATTTACCAATTGCATTAGTAAGAGGTGCTATTGAAATTACCGTAATGTCTGTAGGTTGGTATCTTGGAGGGATAGTGGGACTTGGAACTTTATTGTTTGCTTTTGGAATAGGACCTGCGGTTGCTTTAGGATTATATCTTGTTGGAAAAATTTTTAGTAATTAAAGAGGAGTTCCAGATTTTTCGTTCTTTTTTCTCTCTGTAGGATTAAGAATAGCTTTTCTCAGTCTAAGAGATTTTGGGGTAATCTCTAAAGCTTCATCG
>JGI20157J14317_10004069_pt1 | contig 11438 bp, 16 predicted proteins | sample COG_07_FD_14317 | JGI IMG/M metagenome (IMG submission 14317)
CTCGGGTGCCCAGCACGCCTCGGCCAGATCAATTCGATTATTTATCCGATCAAAACCAACACGGTAAACCGCTGGCCGAGAAACCTGAGGCCGGTGCGGCCGTAAGGGCGGTAGTGGCGCGCGCGGTGAAGGATTCAAGCGCCGCGCAAACTGACCCCAACGCCTTCGAGCCGACGCAGGCGGTCTTAAACCCAGCGCCAACAGCGTTTCAAAGGCTGATAACAGATGTCTCGCAGTTTCGGCGAGCCCAGAATTCTGAGGCCTTGATGCCGCGTGAGCCCAGTCGGGTTCGGCGACTCTCCCAGGTCAATGCTGCTGCCAGTCCCGATGCTTTTTACCTGCGATCTTGGCAACGCAAAATCGAAGCTGTCGGCAACCTGAATTACCCGGAAGCCGCAAGACGCGGCGGTATTTATGGGAGCCTTCGGCTTCTGGTGGCCATCAACGCCAACGGCTCTTTAAAAGAGGTACGCGTTCTACAGAGCAGTGGCGAGCCGATTCTTGATCAGGCTGCGCAAAACATCATTCGCTTAGCAGAGCCATTTCCACCTTTTTCTGAGGCGCTTTTAAAAACGACCGATGTCTTAGAGATCGTTCGAACCTGGCAGTTCCGTAAAAATGCTGGATCCGTTAACGTGCAGCCATGACAGAGCAAGCCATTACCCATAGTGTTCTTCTAGCCTCTCCCAGAATGCTCGGCGGCTTTTTCGAAGAGAGCGTCATCTTCATTCTGGAGAACAACTCAGACGGCAGCTTCGGTTTTGTCTTGAATCGCCCGGCTAAAACCCAATTATCAGACCTGATGCCCGACGCGCCCGAACACCTTCAAGCATCTGCCGTATTGCTAGGAGGGCCCGTACAAATTGATCATCTATTTTTTTTAGCCCTGCGGACTGACCAAACTGACCCGGCGCACATCGGCCTTGTCCAAGACCTAGGCTCCGCCAGTTGCCCCACTAAGGACCCTAACCTGCTAGTGCTGCCTGTTTTAGGGTACGCAGGATGGGCGCCAGAACAGCTAGAGGGTGAGATTCAAGGCGATGACTGGCTCGTGACCAATGTCGACCCGGGCCTACTCCTCCACGAACCGATATCCGAGCGCTATGCTTTCGTCAGAGAACAGCTCGGGTTTGACCCAACCTTGCTGGGCAAAGTCCAGGCAGGCCCCAATGAGCAAGGCCCCGATCCTGGCATTCGATTTCGGGACCCATCATATTGGCGTCGCGGTTGGCCAATGGGTCACGCAAACCGCAAGCCCTCTAACCATTCTGAAAGCGAAACAGGGACAACCCAATTGGGACGCGGTGGCGGTTCTTGTAGAGACTTGGCAGCCCAGCTTGTTTGTGGTGGGACTCCCCTTGCATATGAACGATGACCCGAGTGAGCTATCTCGCCTTGCTGAAAAATTCGCCCGCCGGTTAACCGGTCGGTTTAATCGACCGCATCAAATGATGGACGAGCGCCTCAGCAGCGTTGAAGCCAAAGCCTTCCGGGCTGACGCTCGCATCGACGACTTATCGGCCGCCCTCATCCTCGAGACTTGGTTTAGCCAGACCGAGCCCGGTGCGTAATTTAGATTGACGCAAGCACGCCGCTTACCGGAAATCGTCCGGTGTTTTGGCTTTCGCCTGTGCGGCTTCTTTGGTGATCAACCCTTTTTTAAGCAAATCTTTCAAACATTGATCCAGGGTTTGCATCCCCAATTGACCACCGGTTTGGATCGCTGAGTACATCTGGGCGACTTTGTCTTCGCGGATCAGGTTTCGAATTGCAGGCGTGCAGATCATGATTTCATGCGCGGCAACCCGCCCACCACCGACTTTTTTCAGCAGATTTTGGGAAATCACAGCTTGAAGGGATTCCGAGAGCATGGATCGCACCATGGATTTCTCCGCTGCGGGGAAAACATCAATAATTCGATCGATGGTTTTCGCAGCCGACGAGGTGTGCAGGGTACCAAAGACAACGTGACCGGTTTCTGCCGCTTCCAGAGCAAGGCGGATCGTTTCCATATCCCGCATTTCCCCAACCAAAATAATATCGGGATCCTCACGCAAGGCCGAGCGCAACGCCGCATTAAAGCCCAGTGTATCTCGGTGAACCTCGCGTTGATTCACCAAGCTTTTTTTACTTTCATGGACAAATTCAATCGGGTCTTCAATCGTTAAAATATGTTCATACTTATTCGCATTCACATAATCCATCATCGCTGCAAGCGTTGTACTCTTGCCTGATCCGGTTGGCCCCGTCACGGTAATCAGTCCGCGGGTACTTTGAGCAATTTGACGAAAAATTTCGCCCATCCCTAAATCATCCATCGTTAACACTTTCGAGGGAATGGTTCTAAACACCCCCGCCGCGCCGCGATTCTGGTTGTAGGCATTGACCCTAAAGCGCGCGATCCCTGGGATTTCAAAGGAAAAATCACACTCTAGAAATTCTTCAAATTCCTTGCGCTGCTTGTCATTCATAATCTCGTAGATGAGGCCATAGACTTCTTTCGAATCAAGTGCTGGCACATTNATTCGGCGAATGTCACCATCGACCCGAATCATTGGCGGCAGTCCGGAAGACAAATGCATGTCGGAAGCCCCCTGTTTATGGCTAAACGCCAGGAGTTCGGTAATGTCCATAAGAGGTCCTTGTGATCAATTTGAGGCATTTTTCGATGATTTGGCTATGAAGCCAATGCGCCGTCTTGTTCCTGCATCTTAGTATGCGACAATNGGTTACGCCATCTTGAAACGACGCCCAGCCCGTGATTCCAGAAAATTTATCCGCCATCAGGGCCCAAATCCACCAAGCGTGTTTACAAACCGGTCGCGCGCCCGCAACGGTTCATTTGCTGGCGGTATCGAAAACCAAACCTGCGTCCGCCGTCGCCGCCGCCTTGGATGCGGGTCAACGCGACTTCGGCGAAAATTACTTGCAAGATGCCTTGCCAAAAATCGCCCAGTACCCCCAGGCAACCTGGCATTTTATTGGTCAAATTCAGTCTAATAAAACCAAAGATATCGCCACCCATTTTGACGTGGTGCATGGTTTGGCCTCCGAGAAAATCGCGCGCCGCTTAAACGATGCACGCCCCATCGGTNGCCCCCCCCTNAAAGCTTNTATACAAGTCAATCTTGTGAATGAAAGCGCGAAAAATGGCGTCGTCCCAGAAGCNTTGCCCAGCCTTGTTACCCGGGTGCAGGACTGCCAAAATCTNCAACTGCTTGGCCTTATGGCAATGCCGCCAGCGACCTTTGATCTGTCCGAGCGTCATCGGTTTTTCAGCGAACTTGCTGGCCTTCAAGCCCAAATCAAAGCGGATTTTGACCTACCGCAGTTTCAAGAACTCAGTATGGGCATGAGTGACGATTTGGAAACAGCCATTGCCTGCGGCGCAACCTGGGTCCGAGTGGGCACAGCAATCTTCGGCGCCAGACAAAGCCAACAGGAGGCTTGATGACACAACAATTAACCTTTATCGGCGGCGGCAATATTGCGCTCGCCATCTATGGCGGGCTACTCGATGCGGGTTATCCGCCTCAAAGCATCACCGTCTCGGATCCGAGCCCAGCGCAAGGCGCTCTGGCCACAGCAATGGGGCTGACCTGGCAGGCCGATAACGCCTCCGCCATCAAGACCGCTGACATTGTTCTGGTTTGCGTGAAACCGAATTGGGTCGAAACGTTTGCCAAGAACTTCAGCCTGCGCTTGAAGGCCAAACACTGGTCAGCGTCGCAGCAGGCGTTTCGACCGCACAAATTGCGCAGTGGTCTGGGACCGATCGGGTCATCCGCTGCATGCCCAATACCCCAGCGCTTGTGAAGACGGGAATGATGGGCCTGTTTTCAAACCCATCGGTTCATCCCGATACTTGCGCCGCTGTTGAAAATCTCCTGAGCAGCGTGGGGCTCACCACCTGGTTCGANCAAGANTCAGATCTNGATGCGGTCACCGCAATCTCTGGCAGCGGCCCGGCCTACTTTTTCTATCTGATGGAGGCCATGATCACAGCCGCAGAATCTTTTGGGATTGAGGCAGCGGTCGCCCGCACCCTAGTGGTCCAAACGGCATTGGGCGCTGCAAGCATGGCCGCTGGCTCCGAGCATTCACCGAATGCCTTACGACAACAGGTAACCTCGCCGGGTGGCACAACAGAAGCCGCATGCANNCTGCTAACCGAAGCTGATTTTACCGCGTTGGTGACCGCGGCCTGCGCGGCCGCCAAAGCACGATCGGAAGCCTTATCAGCCCACTAACCCGTAACGAGCAGGAGATTGATTGTGAATTACTTATCTGATGGCGGGATCTTTGTTGTCCAAACCCTGACAGGACTGATTGTCTTAGCCCTTAACTTGCGGTTTTTAATGCAAGTCAGCCGCGCCAATTATTACAACCCGATCGCCCAGGGCCTTGTGAAAGCCACCAACCCGCTCATTGCGCCTTTTCGAAGTGTGCTACCCATCCTTGGCCGAATTGATTTAGCCAACATGATGGCAGCCTTAGTCTGTCAAGCCATCGGCATTGTCTTGATTATGTGGGTGGCGACTGGCATCGCTTTTGCGCCCGTTTATTTGCTGTGGTCAGTCGTTGCCATCATTGCCAGCGTGCTTAATCTGTATTTTTTCGCGCTGTTAATACTGGTCATCTCGAGTTGGCTTGCGCCCTATTCTGCCAATCCCGCACTTGAGCTGGTCCGAGAAATTACCGAACCCATCTGTGCGCCCGTCCGGCGGGTCATTCCAGCCGTGGGCGGCTTAGACTTTTCCATCATCGTTATTTTTATTGGATTAAGCTTATTAGAGAACAGTCTCCTCGTAAGGCCCCTTGCCGCCTTCTTAAACATGCCAAGAGGCCTGGTCTTTGGGTTTTAGCCATACCATGATGCGCCTCGCCTTAATCGGAATCATCGGCCTGTTGGTCAGCTTCAAGGCCGCTGCCGAGCAAAAGATCCAAGTCGGTGAGTTTGAAATTCACTACACCGCTTTTCCATCGCTGCTCGTTCCGGCAGACACCGCCAGCTTGCACGGACTCACCCGAGCCGAAAACCGATTACTGCTGAACCTGTCAGTGCGCCGCGCTGGCGAGCCCGTCCCGGCTGGCGTCACGGGGCAGGTCGTGAATATTCTTAACCAAGCACAGCCCTTGACCTTCTTTGAGGTGTCCGAGCAAACGGCGATCTACTACCTCGCCGAAGTCGTGAATCAAGAAAAGGATTGGCTGAGGTTTACCCTCGAAATCGAATTTTCTAAGGATCATCCCCCCTATGTCCTCGAGTTCAACCGACAATATTATTGAGCGCCTCGGCTCAAAAATCGTGATTGCGAGTGGCAATGCGCACAAGATCGATGAATTTCAATCGCTGTTAAAGGCCCCAAACCGCTTTGTGAGTCAACGCGACCTTGGGGTGGTTGAGGTGCCCGAAACCGGACAAACCTTTCTTGAAAACGCGCTGATTAAGGCCCGCAATGCTGCAAAAGAAACCGGTTTGCCGGCCTTAGCCGATGACTCAGGCCTGGTCGTCGCGGCCCTTTCAGGCGCGCCAGGGATCTATTCGGCCCGGTATGCTGGGCCAGACGCTAGTGATCAGGAAAACTGTCAGCACCTCCTACAGGCCATGACCGGAAAAACCGATCGCGCAGCCTTCTTTCATGCAACCATCGTTTTCTTATTGCATGCAGAGGATCCAGATCCTGTCATCGCACAGGGCCGGTGGCATGGCGAGATTCTTGCGCAAGGTCAGGGCGACAAAGGCTTCGGCTATGACCCCTTACTGTACTTGGCAAAACAGAAAAAAAGTGCAGCGGAACTCACAGCACGCCAAAAAAACCGATTGAGTCACCGGGGCAAAGCCCTTCGACAGCTGTTAACCAACCTATCAAAGCGATTCCCAGCGTGATCCAAAGCGGCATCGGGCTGTACATCCACATCCCCTGGTGTGAGAAGAAATGTCCTTACTGCGATTTTAATGCGCATGCCTTGCCGGTTGCTCATCAACTGGACCCGGACCTTGAAACGCGTTACCTCAATCAGCTACTGCATGACTTAGACCAAGATATCGAGACCTTTGGCATTGCCGCCGAGCTCACGAGCTTATTTTTCGGAGGCGGCACGCCAAGCTTGTTATCGTCCCGGGGCTTGGGATTTTTGTTAGCCGAAATTAACAAGAGACTGCCGATTACCAAAACAACCGAGTGCACCCTCGAGGCCAACCCTGGCTCAAGCGATCATGCAAAGTTTGTGGGTTATCGAGCCGCCGGTATTAATCGGCTGAGCATCGGTGTACAGAGTTTTTCAGATACAGCGCTGCAGCAGCTAGGCCGTACCCACACCCGCTCGGATGCGAGCGACGCAATCCAAGCCGCACGACGCGCGGGCTTTTCCAATATTAATCTTGACCTGATGCATGGTTTGCCCGGACAAACCCCTGATTCAGCAATAGCGGATCTCCATTACGCTGCTCAGTTTGCGCCAGAGCACCTCTCTTGGTACCAGCTCACTATCGAACCCAATACGGTGTTTTACAGCACAAAACCTAAATTACCCGTTGAATCTTTTCTGCAAGCCATCACGGATCAAGGTTTGGACTGGCTGCAGCGCCAAGGCTTTGCTCGGTATGAAATATCAGCCTTTGCTCAGGGCGATGCCCTACAATCAAAACACAATCTAACCTACTGGCGGTTCGGGGATTACTTAGGCATCGGCGCCGGTGGCCATGGAAAACTCAGCCGCCAAAATGCGACGCTTGATATCCAAAGAACCCAAAAAACGCGGGTTCCAAAAGACTATCTCAACAGCCCAAATCGTCGGGTGACCGAGGTTCCCGTCCAGGAACGACCGATTGAGTTCTTAATGAATGCCTGCCGGCTCGTCGAGGGCTTTGCTTTGAAAGACTTTGAACGAACCACTGGCCTTGCCCCGAAGGCGCTTCAAACCTTTGTAGAAAAAGGCGTGCAACAGGGGCTTGTGACCGCAAGCGCAGATCGCATCACCCCCACAGCAGCAGGGCTTGAATTCTTGGACAGTCTCTTGTTACTGGCCTAAATCAATCAGGGCACTTGCGCTGCAAGGTCTGTTACAACATGACCCAAGCGCTGGCCTCGTCGTTCATACTTGGTTTCAGCGCGCGCTGGGGCAGGGCAGTGGCTAAACGCCGGATGACTTTCAAGATGGTCATAAATTTCTTCAGCGTAAGGCTGCCAATCGGTTGCGATGTGCAGCATGCCGCCGGGCTGCAGCTTCTCCGCAACCGCGTCTAAAAACACCGCATTAATCAACCGTCTTTTATGATGTCTTTTCTTGTGCCAGGGATCTGGAAAGAAGATTTGAAAGCAGGCGAGACTGGCGGCCGGCAAACTCGGCAGAACCGACCAGACATCCGAGTTAAGCACACGCAGATTGGTGAGCCCTAAATTGCAGCTTGAATCATCAAATGACCCACTCCGGGACCATGCACCTCGAGCCCAAGGAAGTTGCGTTCTGGCGCGTTGACCGCCATTTCTGCTAGGGAATCGCCCATCCCAAAACCCACCTCAAGGGTTAACGGCTGATCACTGGGATATGCCGATTGCGGCGCGGCAAGGGCGCTTTGCTTGAGTTCAAATTGCGGATAAATTTCTTCGAGGCCGCGCCGCTGCCCCTTGGACAACCGACCTTGGCGAATGACAAAACTTCGAATTGGCGATCGTTTGGGCTCAATAGGGGTTGTCACGAAGGTTCAGCGCGCTAAGCCGCGTCGCGCGATACTGCCGTCAGCAGACCATAGGCCAAGGCCAACCACCCTACAATAAACAGAGCNCCCCCAACCGGCGTCACCGGCCCCAGCCAGCGCCAACCCAGCAGCGCAAGGCCGTATAAGCTGCCAGAGAACAAAAAAATCCCNACAGTGAAGCTCCAAGCGGCNGTCAACCAAGGCGTCTTGACGCCGAGCACAATCATCANAACACCGACCAGCAACAACCCAAGGCTGTGGGTCATCTGATAGTGCACCGCCGTTTCAAACGTCGCTTGACTCGAAATCGAAAGCTTTCCCTTTAACGCGTGCGCGCCAAAAGCACCTAAGACGACGGACGTCGCCGCACTCAGAGCACCGAACGTCATCAAAGCATTCAGCATCATCGGTTATTGAATCTGAATATTAAGTCGGAGTTTTTTAAGCGCCGCCTGTTCGAGCTGGCGCACGCGTTCGGCAGAAATGCCGTAGTACGCTGCTAATTCCTGCAGCGTCGCCTTGGGCTCAATGAGCCAGCGCTTGGTCAAGATATCACGCGCTCGCTCGTCTAGTGCTGCAAGACCCTCGCGCAATTGACCGGTTTCATCTGAGTGGGTATCCAGATGCTCTACAATGCTGGCTGGATCAGAATCAGGCTGCGCCAAAAACTGTGACGGCGACGCAATAAAGGTCTCTTCATCATCCCCCTCGGGCAATTCAAACGACTGATCTTGGGCGCTCAGCCGGCCTTCCATTTGCAAGACGGTTTCAGGCTTGACGCCCAACGCCTCTGCAATATCTTGGACCTCTTGATGACGCAACCAACCCAGTCGGTTTTTCTGACTGCGCAGGTTAAAAAATAGCTTGCGCTGCGCCTTGGTCGTTGCGACCCGCACAATGCGCCAGTTCCTAAGAATAAACTCGTGAATCTCTGCTTTGATCCAATGCACGGCGAAGGAGACTAATCGAACCTGAAACTCCGGGTTAAAGCGCTTTACCGCCTTCATCAACCCAACATTGCCTTCTTGAATTAAGTCGGCCTCAGACAACCCGTAACCGGAGTAGCTTCGCGCGATGTAAATCACAAATCTTAGGTTTGCCAAAACCAATTGGCGGGCCGCCTCAACATCCCCGAAACCGTGCAGCCGCTCCGCCAGCGCCCGCTCTTCTTCAACAGACAATAGCGAGATCGCGTTGACCGCGCGGACGTACGCCTCTAGATTGGCGCCAGGGGACTCGATATTAATCGGAATTGGATACGCGCTCATGCTCGTTCTAAACCCTCGTTTTCGGGGGCGCAAATTCTATCATTGGGCCCCATCTTGTTACAATGGTACGGTAATCCGACTATTTAGGTTGAATTTGCTTCAAATAACGCCAGACCGAGACCCAGGACCCTAGAATCCCAAGCAGCGCACCCAGCGCGAAAAGTCCGATCGATTCCCCAAAATTCAAAGCCTCCAATGCGAAATTGCTCCGATAAGACTGGGCAAGACGCTCAACCGGGCCCGACAGATACAATAAGCTCGATTGAATGATGAAAAAAGCCAGCAAAGCCCCTCCAAAGCCCAACCAAAAGCCTCGATAGATAAACGGCCGTTGCACAAAGCTGTCCGATCCACCGAATAGCTTCGTGATTTCAATCTCGCCGCGCTGATTTTCGATGGTTAACCGCAGTGTGTTTCCAATAATGAGAATCACCGCACCTGAAAACAGCACCCCCAAAGCGTATAACACCCGTTCCAAAATACCCAATATGGCGCTCAATCGCTCAAGCCAAGCCGCATCAAAACTCACTTGGTCGACCCCATCTTGACCTGCTATTTGCTGAGCCAGTAACTTGATTCCTGCCCCATCGCGCTCCCTCGGCACAACTTCGATGATCCCCGGCAGTGGATTTTCTGAAAAAGCATTCAAAACATCCCCAAACCCAGCAAGACTCGAAAATTCCGCGAGCGCCGCTTGCTCCGTGATCAGCCGCACTTCTCCCACCGCGCTGGATGCCCGGAGCCTTTTTAGCAGGGCCTGCGCCGTTTCGCTCTCGCTAGGCACCGAGAGATAGACGCTCATAGCTGGCTGGATCACCTGTCGTGTGTCGGCCTCGGAGATTTCCCGCAAGGCCAGACTCAGCAAAATGGGTAAGGACAAGGCGATGCCAATCACGAGCCAGGTAATCAGCAGGGCCCCAGGCTGATTGAGCAACGTAATCAGGGTGCTTCGAAACAGCTGCCGATGATGTCTGGACCAAGCTTTCAATCGGTCCGTGCGATTAATCTGCCGAAGGTGAGCGCCGGACCCGGTCGCGGACTCGTTCATTCGGCTCTGATCCTGCCGTCCTGGAGCTGCAAGCGCCGGGCTGGCATCGACTCAACCAATTCTAAATCATGGGTCGCAATCAAAACGGTGACCCCCAACTGACTGAACTGCAAAAATAAGGACATGATCTCTCGACTCAGATCAGGATCTAAGTTCCCCGTCGGCTCATCCGCGAGCAGGATCGGCGGGCGGTGTACAACCGCACGCGCGATCCCAACGCGTTGTTGCTCACCACCGGATAGGGTTTCAGGCCAATCACCCTCGCGGCCGGTCAAGCCCACCTTAGACAGCGCCGCCCGAACCCGACGCCCAATCTCAGCCGGCTTCATGCCAGCGATGAATAAGGGCAGCGCCACATTGTCGTAAACCCGCCGATCAAACAGCAACTGATGATTTTGAAACACCACACCAATGCCCTGTCTTAGACCCGGAATTTTACGAGCGGGTAGGCGAGAGATATTTTGTCCGGCGACATGAACTTGCCCTCTGGAGCTACGCTCCACCCCATTGATCATTTTTAATAAGGTCGATTTGCCCGCGCCTGAAGGCCCGGTCAAAAAGACAAACGCACCCGCCTCAACGGTAAAAGAGACATCGGACAACGCGTCGTAACCGTTCGGGTAGCGCTTGGACACATGATCAAAAACCAACATCAGTCCGCGCCTTGTAAAATCGCATCAACAAACAATTCGGCATCGAACGGTTTTAAGTCATCCAAGGCCTCGCCAATACCAACAAAATGAATCGGCAGGCCNAAGGCTTCGGTCAGCGCGAACACCACGCCGCCTTTGGCCGTGCCATCCAATTTGGTTAANACCAAACCGGTGACCTCAACATCGGTCATAAAAGCTTGGGCTTGGGCAATGGCNTTTTGTCCNGTGGTGGCATCAATCACCAAGAGTACGCTATGGGGCGCTGTTTCATCTTGGCGGCGAATCACGCGGACAATTTTTTCAAGTTCTTGCATTAAATTCTTTTTATTCTGCAAACGCCCGGCAGTATCGGCGATCAGCACATCGAAGGCTCTGGATTTGGCCGCCGCAAGCGCATCAAAGATAACCGACGCACTGTCGGCGCCCGTATGCTGCGCAATCACAGCAACATCATTGCGCTCGCCCCAGGTCTTGAGCTGCTCAACCGCGGCCGCTCGAAACGTGTCCCCGGCGGCCAGCAACACAGAGCGATTTTGTTGCTTAAAATGGTGCGCTAACTTGCCAGCCGTTGTCGTCTTGCCGGCACCATTTACACCCACCATCAAGATCACCTGAGGGCCTGGCCCGTCAAGGGTCAGCTCGGATGACGTGTTCTGTAATAGTCCTAGCAAATGGGCTCGCAGCGCATTTTTCAAAGCCATGGCATCGGACAAGTCTTTGCGCTCGACCTGCTGCGTCAATCGGTCAATCACGCCCTTGGTGACCGA
>JGI20157J14317_10004071_pt1 | contig 11436 bp, 10 predicted proteins | sample COG_07_FD_14317 | JGI IMG/M metagenome (IMG submission 14317)
TGTTATACATCAGGTACTACAGGAAATCCAAAAGGAGTTCTCTATTCCCATAAGTCTAATATTCTTCATGCTCAAGCCTCTCTGACAGCAATGCTTATTAAACCAAGTGATAGTATTTTGATGGTAGTTCCTTTATTTCATGTGCTTGCATGGGGCATTCCTTACTATGGGCCTATGTTTGGACTAAAGCTTGTGATGCCTGGTATGCAAATGGAAGGAGAGCCTCTCTTTGATTTAATTGATAGAGAAGATGTCTCTTTGGCATTTGGTGTCCCTACAATATGGATGGGATTGCTGGCTTACTGTAGAGAAAATAATAAGATTTTAAGTTCAGTTAAAAATACTATTATTGGAGGATCCGCTCTTTCTTTATCTACTCTTCAAGAGTTTGATGAGGTTCATGATGTCAATGTTATTCATGCATGGGGCATGACAGAAATGAGTCCACTAGGAACTACTAATGTTCCTACCTTAGAAATGGAGAGTATGAGCAAAGATGAAAAATATGCAATTCAGCTTAAACAAGGTAAGCCTATTTATGGTGTTGAATTAAAAGTTGTTGATGACGCTGGGAATGATTTGCCACATGATGGAGAATCACAAGGACATCTTTTAGTAAGAGGTCCATGGATTCTTCAGAAATACTTTAAGGCAGAAAATGATGCTGTAGATAAAGACGGCTGGTTTGATACTGGAGATATATCCGTTCTTGACCAAGATGGTTATATGACTATTAAGGATAGAGCAAAAGATGTTATTAAATCGGAGGAGAGTGGATCAGCTCTATTGATCTTGAGAATGCAGCATTTGGACATCCTGAAGTAGCAGAGGCTTGTGTTGTAGGTATACCACATCCTAAATGGGACGAGAGGCCAATGCTATTCATAGTTACAAATACTGGCGAGGAGATTGATAAACAAAGTATATTAGATTTCTTAGCTTCTAAAGTTGCAAAATGGTGGCTTCCTGATGAAATAATTTTCTTAAAAGAGTTACCTCATGGTGCTACAGGAAAACTTCAAAAGTTTGAATTAAGAGATGAATATACCAATTATTACATGGAGAATAAAAATGCTTAAAATAGTAAAACCATCAGAGATTGAAACAGTTATCGGAACAGAGGTAGGGCTATCAGATTGGGTAAAAGTTGACCAAGAAAGAATTAATAAATTTGCTGAAGCTACTCTAGATAATCAATTTATACATGTTGACCCTGTGCAAGCAACACCAGTTTTTGGTTCTACTATTGCNCATGGGTTTCTTTCTTTATCTTTAGCTGCAGGAATACCATTCGATCAAGAAATNGGTCTAGTTCTTGAGGGAACAAAGATGGGTCTAAACTATGGCTTAGATAAGGTAAGNTTCTTAAGTCCAGTTCCGGTTGATTCAGAAGTTAGAATANGAATGGAATGTTTGGACATTTCTGAAAAAAATCCAGGACAATTTCTTGCTAAGACTAAAGTGACTATGGAAATCAAAGGCGTGGAAAAACCAGCCTATATTGCTGAAACATTAAGTTTGTTTATTATTTAGTTTAGCTATTTAAAAGGTTTTTAAGAATATCATTTACGCTTTTAGGGTTAGCCTTGCCTTGCGTTTCTTTCATTACTTGACCAACAAAGAAACCAAAAAGTTTATCTTTACCACCTTTATAGGCTTCTACTTGTGACAGGTTGTTATTAATAATTTTTTGAGCAATTTCTTCTAAAACAGACTCATCTTGAATCTGAACAAGCCCTTTGTCTTTAATTATATTATCGACATCATCACCTGACTCCCAAACTTCTTCCAAGATAGATTTAGCTATTTTGCCTGAAATAGGTTTTATCTGAAATTCTTTCAATAAGAATAGCAAAATTATTTGAGCTTAGTTTTGACTCTTCAATATCAATATTGTCACTATTTAAAAGCGCACTCACATCTCCAACTAACCAATTTGCGACTAATTTTGAGTCATTGGTTTTTGAGCATGCTTCTTCAAACATATTAGCCATGGTTTTAGAGGAAGAAATTATTTTTGCTTCTGCTTCTTCTAAATTAGCTTCTATATATATCTTTTTTCTTTTTCATCTGGCAGCTCAGGCAGGTTATTTTTTATATCATTAAATTCATCATCTGATATTACAACAGGAGAAGATCAGGGCAGGGAAAGTACCTGTAATCATTAGCTTCTTCTTTTGATCTCATAGATCTTGTTTCATTTTTAACACTATCGTAAAGTCTTGTTTCTTGAACTACAGATTCCCAGATTCAATTATTCTTATTTGTCTTTCAATTTCAAAATTAATTGCTCTTTCTATAAATTTGAAAGAATTAATATTTTTAATCTCTGCTCTTGTACCAAGCTCCTCGTCAGCTTCTTTTTTAATAGAAACATTAACATCGCACCTCATAGATCCTTGAGCCATATTGCCATCACATATATCTAAAAATGTTACAAGCTGTCTTACCGCTTTGAAATAGGCAACAGCTTCTTTAGCATTTGATATTTCAGGCTCTGAAACTATCTCTAATAATGGTGTTCCAGCTCGGTTTAAATCAACACCGGTTTCGCCATCAAACAAATCATGGATCGATTTGCCAGCATCCTCTTCTAAATGAGCCCTTGTAATATTGATAACTTTTTCAGAACCATCCACGTCAATTTTTATTGAACCTTTACCAACTATAGGCATTGCCATTTGAGTGATCTGATATCCCTTTGGCAAATCTGGATAAAAGTAATTTTTTCTATCGAAAGATGATGTTTGGTTTATTTCAGCATTTGTAGCTAAACCAAAACGAATGGCTTTATAAAATGCTTCTCTATTTGCAACAGGCAGGACCCCAGGAAGCCCCATATCTATAAGATCAACATGAGTATTTGGTTCAGCACCAAAGCCGGTAGATCCCCCAGAAAATAACTTAGAGTTGGTAGATAATTGAACGTGTATCTCTAACCCTATAACGGTTTCCCAGCTCATTATATATTTTCTCCACTTGGTGTTTTAAGGTGGTAGTCTGTTGTTTTTTGAAAATTATGTGCGAACTGAAGAAGTTTGCTTTCTTCAAGGAAATTACCGATCAATTGGAGGCCTATCGGCTTGTTATCAACAAACCCATTTGGGATTGATAGGGCCGGAAGCCCTGCTAAGTTTGCAGGAATCGTAAATAAATCTTCTAGATACATTTGGATAGGATCACTTCCTTTTGATCCAGCTTCAAATGCAGGCCCTCTAGTAGTTGGGGACATCAGAACATCAACTTTTAAAAATGCCTCATCAAAATCATTTTTAATTAGTCTTCTTACCTGTTGAGCTTTTTTATAATATGCATCATAGAATCCTGCTGATAAAACATAAGACCCAATAAGTATTCTTCTCTTAACTTCATCACCAAAGCCTTCCGATCTTGTTCTGATATATAAATCTTCTAAGTTTTTTGGGTCATCACATCTTTTTCCAAATTTCACTCCATCAAATCTTGAAAGGTTTGATGAACATTCAGCTGGCGCGACGACATAATAAGTAGGGACAGATAATGAAATATTTGGAAGTGATATCTCTATAAATTCTGCTCCTAAAGATTCATAGTGTTTTTTAGATTCTTCAAAAACTTTTACAACCTCACTATCAAGTTTTGAAAGATCAAATTCCTTTACAATGCCTATTTTCATTCCCTTAATTGGTTGCTCAATATCTTTAGTAAAATCAGGAATATGTTCATTCAATGATGTTGTATCTTTTTTGTCATGCGAGCACATTTCATTCAGTAAAATTGCACAATCTTCAGCTGTTCTGGCCATTGGTCCAGCCTGGTCTAGGCTTGATGCAAAAGCAATCATTCCCCATCTTGATATTCTTCCATATGTTGGTTTTAAGCCAGTAATCCCACATAAAGAAGCAGGTTGTCTGATTGACCCGCCAGTATCAGTGCCAGTTGCTGCTGGAACTATGCCACTAGAAACAGCAGATGCCGAGCCCCCAGAACTTCCACCTGGAACAAGATTCTTGCCCCATGGGTTTTCAACATTTCCATAAAAACTTGTCTCATTAGAAGAGCCCATAGCAAACTCATCCATATTAGTCTTTCCAACTGAAATACATCCAGCATTTTCAAGGTTAGAGATAACGGTAGCTGAGTATGGAGGTATGAAGCTTGATAGCATATTAGAGCCACAAGTTGTTCTTAAATCTTTAGTACAAAATAGATCCTTNTGAGCAATTGGTATTCCTGCTAANGATGAANCATTNTTNTTGCTATCAAGTAAAGTTGCTTTTTCAATTGCCGCATCTTTGTTTAAGGTTATGAATGCATTCAGATCCATTTTAGATTCTATTAATGTAAAAGTTTCATTAATAAGTTCCTTATGAGAAATCTCTTTATTTTGAAGCATGCTAGTAAGGTTTTTAATACTTTTGTATTGAATACTCATTCCACAACCCTTGGCACTAAAAAGTAATCTTCATTTGATTTTGGAGCCCTATCTAAAAAAGTATCTTTTCTATTTTCAGCAGTGACTTTNTCTTCTCTAGTTTGAGCTTTCTTTTCTAATGGGTTNGTTAATGGCTCTATCCCATCAACATTAGCATTATCTAATTGATCAACAAATTTGATAATATTTTCAAGATCAGTTGTTATTTTATCTTCATTCCCTTCATCTAAGGCAATTCTTGAAAGATAAGCTATGGTTGTAACTGTTTTCTTGTCCATATATAGGATATTATTATAAATTAGATGGGGATATTAACCCAACTAAACTATTATTTACATATTTTTTAAGGATTACCGTGGATTTCAATATTTTCAAGACAATAAGAGGGTATTTTTCTAATGATTTATCAATTGATTTAGGAACTGCTAATACACTTATTTATACCAAAGATGTTGGCATTGTTCTCAACGAACCATCAGTTGTAGCAATTAGAGAGGCCAGGGGTCAAAAAACTGTTGTTGCAGTTGGTACAGAAGCTAAGAAGATGCTTGGAAGAACACCAGGAAACATAAAAGCAATTCGTCCCTTATCTGAAGGTGTAATAGCAGATTTCCAAGTTACTGAAAAAATGCTTCAACACTTTATTGCAAAAGTCCATGAACAACGATTTATTAAACCAAGCCCTAGAGTTTTAGTTTGCGTTCCTTGCAGATCAACCCAAGTTGAAAGAAGAGCTATTAGGGAGTCAGTTTTAGGCGCTGGTGCAAGAGATGTAAAACTTATTGAAGAGCCCATGGCTGCTGCAATAGGAGCAGGTCTTCCAGTTGAGGAAGCTAGCGGAAACATGGTTGTTGACATAGGCGGAGGCACATCAGAAATAGCTATTCTTTCTTTGAATGGGGTTGTTTATGCAGAATCTGTAAAAATTGGTGGAGATAAGATGGACGAGTCAATAACATCTTGGATTAGAAGAAATTACGGATGTGTTATTGGTGAATCAACAGCAGAAAAAATTAAATATACTATTGGTTGCGCTACCCCAGACTCTGAAAAGCTTGAGATGTCGATAACTGGAAGAAATCTTGCAGAAGGTATACCTGAAACCTTTACCATTAATAGTGATCAGATTTTTGATGCCATGAAGGATCCTTTGTACGGCATAGTTAGAGCTATTCGAAATGCTTTAGAGCTATCACCGCCAGAACTGGCAGCTGATATTGCTGAAAGAGGTATAGTTCTTACTGGAGGAGGCGCTTTGATGAGAGATCTAGATAAGCTTATCTCAAGCTCAACAGGGATACCTGTTATTGTTGCAGAAGATCCTTTGACATGCGTAGCAAGAGGTGGCGGACAGGCTCTTGAAATAATGGATAAATACAATATCGATCTCCTTTCTTCTGAATAAAAGACTATGTCAAGGGTAGCACCCACAAGAGGCTCTAAAACACTATCATTTTTATTAATTTCTTTTTCAGCCCTTTTCCTTTACCTAGACACGACTTATAAGAGTTTTGAGGGCATTAAAAATACATATAAGTCTTTTGAGATATCCACTTCTTATGTTTTAAAGAAATTAGCAATAGATCCAATTTTATATATTTACGAGCTATCCTCATACAAAGCATATTTAATAAAAGAGAACAAAGAACTTAAATTGGCACTAGACGAAAGTCATCTCGCTAATTTTATAATTTCTAAAGATTCTAATTTTTTTGCAAATGACCAACTTATTGAAGCTTTTATAATCAAGAATGGTTTAGATGATATTTTTCATCTTGCAAAAATTAAGTTTTTTGATACTCAGCTTTATTTTTGTTGCAGTCAGCATAGAGTATTTATTGAAATTTTTAATAAACCTAGTATTGAGTTTATTGGTAGTCCTGTAATCAATAGTTCTGGTATTCTTGGTCAAATCATTCATAACAATAATTTTCTAGAAGTTCTACTTTTAACAGATGAATCCCATGTTATTCCAGTTGAATCAGAAAACTATTTCTGCAATGCAGAAGGTAACGGGACCACCGGAAAAATTTATTGTACTTATAGCACATTGCTCTGGCCTGAAGAAATCAAACAAGGCCAGAAATTTTTTTCCTCAGGCATGGGTGGAGTATATCCAAGAGGCTTATTGATTGGTGCTGTGGGTGAAATTAAAAAAATTGATGAATCTATAATTCGTTTTGAGATCGATCTTATAGCAGACCCGCTTCAAGAAAATATACTAGGAGTTTTGGAAAACCTATGAACAATGTAAGTATACCTAAGGTTATTCTAATATTATTTATAGTGGATTACATAGAGTCCATAACAGCGCCAATCCTAATACAAGCTTTTATCAATATACCTTTAACTTTTTTAGTATTCAGTTTTGTTGTGTATAGATCGAACTCAAATCCAGGTTCTATTTTTGCATTTTTTATTGGGCTTTATGTTGATATTATTTCAGATTCTCCTATCGGGTTGAATGCAATGTTATTCTGCATAATGTCTCATCTAATTAATAGCTACTCAAATACATTCAGGCTATTTTCATATTTTCAAATCTGTTTATTTTTTAGCTGCATCTTCGCTATTTTTTATAGGATTCAAAAATCTTTTTATAAATATAGAAAATTTTTCATATTTAGAGCTCATTACTAGCTTTATATTTAATAGCTTCTTATTGATAACTTTATCAATCTCAAGATTTAATTTCTTAAGAAATATATCTAGAAGGTGATAATCTAATAACATGAAAGCAATTAAGAGATTTTTTTTATACCTCTTTTTTCTTTTTAGCTCTTTATTAGTATTATTATTTGTTTTTTATTCCTTATTAGTATTTAGACCAGTCTTAGCTACAAAAGTACTCGATACTTTTTTTGTACCAGAATACTCATTAAGTATTAAATCAATAAGTTCAAATAATTCATTATTAGCTCCAAATTTTTCACTTAAAGAAATTAATGTTTTTAATTCAAATCAGTTAGAAATACTTTCGATACCCAAAATAACTTTTGGAATAGATATTTTTCAATCTTTATCTACTGGATATATAAACCTTTCTATATTAGAGATCGACTCATTTAAAACCCAAGAGGATAGCTCCAATAAACAAGCCAAACCAATTTTTATTAAAGGCCGCAAACTAAAAATAAATAACGACAATTTACAAATCTCTTCTTCATATTTTGAGATTAATGCAACCAAGTTTTATTCAACAATTGAATTTAAGGATGGGCTTATAAATTCATACCCATATAGCAATATTCGTGCTTTTATTGATAGCAAATCAAATGATATATTTTATTCTAGCAAACATTTTTTTAATGAGGATTCTTTACAGAAAGCCAATTTATTTGATCTATCATCCTTTAAAGAGAATAAGATAAATTTAAATTTAAATACTAAAGGTATATATAATTTTAAGACCAAGAAATCTCAAAGGTTTGATAGGCTTATTTTTAATAACTCAATGCTTGAAAATAAATCTGATTTCAAGACAGAAAATATTAATGCAGCTTTATTTTCCGCTATAGATAAATCAATTCATGGTTTATTTCAAGCCAACATTCCTGATCAACAAATAGAAGGAAGCATTTCCTTTAGTCAGAAGGATGATCTAAAAATACGATCAAATCTATCAATAGATATGTCTAAAATAATGCCAAAAAATCAATACCTGTCTTTCTCTGGAGAGGAGAATTTTAAAATAGTGATGACGGTTAAAAAAAATCAAACTTCAATGGATCTTTTTACAAACCTTATTAATACATCAATGACGTCAAGTCTTAAAGATTTATATAAACCAATAAATGAGATTTTAAATACATCAATTCAGATTGAAGATATGTCTGAAATCTCATATCTTATAAAAAATAAGAAAATTCATTCTTTTATAGATAAAAATAATAATGGGTTTTTTGCTCTAGGAAACTTTTTCAAGACTGACCTTAAAGCAGATAAGTTTAATGATGGATTTTATATATATCTAAATCTAAATGAACTAAATTTAGATGATATTTTTTATACCCAATCAGATAAAAGCGGTGGAATGACGTTAAGGGAGATTAAAATAAAGACAAAAAAATTTAATTTCCTGAACAATTTATATGCTGACCAGTCAATAAATATTTTATTCAAAGATGAAATAGAGGCTAAGCTTTTTGGAAAAGATTTAAATGGAACTATTAATGTCGACAAAACAAATTTTATTAAAATTAATTTAAGCAAGACTAAATTTAATTTCAAAGGCCTTGATATTGCTAAAAGTGAATTTGCTTCAGATCTTAATAATATTAACCTCAGATTTATTGGAAAAGATATACAAACAGAGGACGAGCTATTTCAGGACATTGATTTCTACCTTCTTAGGAATAAAAATATTTTAACCATTGATGATATTAAGATTGATAGTCAAAGATTTACAATAGGCCCCAATACAGATAATGAAAAAGCATATATAAGTTATAACAACGTGAATGATCTATATAAGCTCAGAGGGAACTATAAATTAGATAACTCCTCGGGTTATTTTAATAATATATTTAATTATGATTTTGATCTTCTTGAAACAAATTTAAATATTCAATGGAATAGCTTAAGTTCATTAGTAAACTTAGAGGGCGAACTTAGTTTTTTGATTAAAGATTTAAATATTAATAGAGAAATACCTGATTCAACACTCTTGAGAGCCTTAAAAATATTAAATCTAAATGCTATCGTTGATGGACTAGATGAATCCCCTGATAGTTCTTTATTTATTAGTAGAGCGGCTGGTAATATGATTATAAGTAAAACAAGGGCATTAATTAGTTCCCCAATAAAAATTGAGACCACAGAGGCTAGCATGAGATGGGTTGGCGAAATACTTAAAAATAATAAAGGCGAGCTTAATGATTTAAATTTAGACTTGGCGATGAGATTGAAAATTTCTGAGAATATCCCTTGGTATGCTGCAATTTTTGGAGGTATACCAGCTCTTGCAGGTGGAGTTGTTTTAGAGAATATTTTTGAAAATGTTATAGAGGATGCATCTACTATTAATTTTAAAATGCAAGGAACTATAGAGGAGCCTGACCTTGTTAGGCTAAATTAAAAATATTGTTGCTAAACCTAAGAATGAAAGAAATCCTACAACATCCGTTACTGTTGTCACTACAACACTACCAGCAATGGCCGGGTCTTGTTTAAAGTGTCTTAAGATAAGAGGAACAAAAACCCCAGCTAAGACAGAGCTAATAAGATTAATAATTAGAGCGCATGAAATAAGGATTGATAAAATAATCTCGTTAAACCAAATATAGGTTGCAACACCTACAAGAACAGATAAAACCATACCATTCAATATAGATACAGCTAATTCTCTTTTTAGTAACCACCTTAAGTTTGATGAGCTAATTTGTTCTAATGTTAATCCTCTTAAAACTATTGTGAGTGTTTGTGTTGCTGCTACCCCACCCATGCTTGCAACTATAGGCATTAAGACCGCTAAATAAACAATCTGATCTAATGTGTCTTTAAAAATATTAATAGTCATTGAGGCAATAAAGGCTGTCAATAAATTCATACTTAGCCAAAAAACTCTACTTTTTGCAGCTCTTCCTGGTGGTGCGAAAGTATCTTCAGCCACACCCGCCATCCCTAAAAAGTTTTGATCAGCATCCTCTCTTATAACATCGACTACATCATCAATTGTTATTCTTCCAATTAACTTTCCTGACTCATCAATAACAGCAGAAGAAACTAAGTCATTTCTCTCAAATAATATTGCAACCTCTTTGTCTTCTTGATCCACAACTATAGGCAGAATATTTGTTTCCATAACCTCTCTTACAGTTAAAGACAGTTTGCTCGTAATAATTTTACTAATAGATAATTCACCTACATATTTATCCTCTTTTGATACAACAAAAATTTTGTCGGTATTCTCGGGAAGCTCATCTTGGTCTCTTAGGTAGTTAATTACTACCTCCATAGTATGGCTAGGCCTAACACTAATAACATCAGTATTTAATAGACCTCCGGCTGTATCATCGGGATAGGTGAGGCCAAGTTCAATTCTTTGCCTATCTCTAAGCGACATTTTAGATAGAATTTTTTTCATTCTATCTTCGGGGAGGTTCTGCAAAATGTCTACAACCTCATCCAGCTCTAATTCTTTTACAGCTTCGGCTAACTCATCATTAGAGATATTTGAAATAAGATCTTGCTGGATTTCTTCACCGAGATCTGAAAGAACATCTCCCTCTTCATCAATTTCCAATAAAGAAAATAGAAGGGATCTTTGTTTTGGAGGAGAAGATTCAAGGGCATGGGCAATTTCAGAAGAAGACATTTTATTAAGCAGCCTTCTGATTTCATTTAATGAAAGATTAGAAGATTCATCTAAAATTATTTTTAGATTCTCTTGAATATCTAAGTTATCCATGAAGTAATTCTACATGAACTAAAAAAAAATTATCTATTTCTAGAAGAGGGAAGGTTAAGTTTCTTTCTATATTTAGTGATCGTTCTTCTTGCTAAATTAAAGCCTCTTTTATTCAACTCTACTGCAATCTTATTATCACTTTTTGGATTTTTTTCTTCACTAATAATATTTTTAATAAGCTGCATCAGCTGAAGAGGTGTTACATTTCTTGTTTTAGAAACAGAGGACACTAAGAGTGATTTAAGAAGCATTATCCCTTTAGGAGTATCAATATATTTTGACCTCAATATTCTAGAAATAGTTGAAGGATGAAGATTCAACTCCTCAGCAAGTTCCTTATTTGAAAGAGGGTTAATTTTTAAAGGATTTTCTCCAAAAAACGATATTTGTTTTTTACAAATTAGTTCACCTACCTTAAAAATAGTGTCATTTCTCTTTTTAACTGATGATATTAACCACTTAGCATCTTGAATTTTTTCTGCCAACTCTTTATTGGGAATTTTTTTTAATTCTTGACCCATGGAATCTAGAAGATCTTCATCAATTTTAATTTTTGGAAAATTATCAGTAACAAAGTCTGTATACAATTCATTATTCTCAAGTCTTATTCTTA
>JGI20157J14317_10004075_pt1 | contig 11427 bp, 12 predicted proteins | sample COG_07_FD_14317 | JGI IMG/M metagenome (IMG submission 14317)
GTCGATTTAAAGGACTATTTTGAAAGAGAAATTATGCAATTACAGTACTTTTTTGAGAGAAAACAAAGCCTTAAATGTGCTGTAAACAGTTCAAGCAAATTAATCTTTAACTGAAATGGGGCTTATTGCGAAGTCTCCCGTTGTAACCAATTTGAGAAATACGAACTCAAAAATTAATATTAATCATAAAACAACGGTGCTAATGAAAAAAAACGAAGAAATATGAAAAATTCAGAAAACAAAAAGAATAGTTTAAAAAAAACTATCTCTTATTTATTCTTTTTAACAATTCTAATTTTTAGTAGTTGTAATAAGGACGACACGAAACCTAATTGTGGCTGTGATTCAGATACATTAGATACAGTACCTAGTGAGAACTTTCCTGAAGTACCAATTGAAGAGCAAAAAAGTGGATTATTATTTTATAAAACGTCTGAAAATATTGATACTTTTTATGACTATTATGTTGATGGCTACTACGATAATCGTTTTTGGATTTTTCAAGGAACAGAAGGATGTTACAATTGTAAACGAAATTTTATTATATGTAATGAAACTTTATTAGGTTCAGAATATGATTATTTAAAAAATAGTAATGATTCAATACCAATAAGTTTTACAGGAAATAGGAAACGACTTTGTAAGGGACCTATAATTTTACCCGCTGATTATTTATATTCAGAGATTAAACTTACTTCAATTGAACAAAAATAATTTTTAAAAAAATATAACAATGAAAAATTTATACACTATAATTTTGTGCTTTTTCTTTTTTTCAATTCAAGCGCAAAACTACTACTATAATGGTAGCGAAAAAATTGAAATACATCAATCTGAAAAATCATTTATATCCTATGACAAGCCTTCACAGTCATTTGCCAAAGGGTTTAAAAATGTAAAAACATTTTCTACAAAAGGATTTACTTTACTTGAAGAAGAGAAAAGTGATATTTCCGCAAGAAAGTTTAGAAGTGAAAAACTAACTCAAACTACTCCTGCATTATTGCTAGATTCCAATAGTGATTTTAAAATGTTTCCTACAAAAATCATCCGCATAAAATTAAAAGACAGCAACAAGAAAGACGATGTATCAAAACTTTTTAAAAACAATGATATTATTGAAATTGACGAAAAATATGGTGTTTTAAGAATAAAAATAAAAGATGTTAATAAGGCTTTAGAAGTTGCTAATAAAATTTATGAGTCTGGTATAGCTGTATTTTCAATTCCAGACTTTTATATTCCTATGGAATTAAATCAAGTAAATGACCCTTTGTTTCCATTACAATTTCAAATGCATAATACAGGACAAATAATTGATGGTGTTGCAGGCGTTAATGACATTGATGTTAATGCATTACAGGCTTGGGATATAAATTTAGGAGATAATGTGACTGTAGCTGTTTTTGACCAAGGTATGGAAAATCACGAAGATTTTGGCAATAGGCTTGTTGGAGGAAATACTCCTGCTACAAATGGAAACGGAACACCAATCGAAAATGATGCAACTCACGGAATGAATTGCGCAGGTGTCATAGGTGCTTCTGATGATAATATAGGATTAAGAGGTGTAGCACCAAATGTAAATTTTTTATCTGTAAATATTTTTGCAGGTGGTACAACTCCCGGAGATATAGCAGACGGTATCCAATGGGCAATAGATAATGGTGCTGATGTTTTAAGTAATTCTTGGTCATTTAGAGATGTTCCATGTGATTTCACTAATATATTGATTGAAAATGCTTTACAAAATGCTGTAAATAATGGTAGGAACGGAGATGGTGCTGTCGTAATCTTTTCAGCTGGAAATACAGGTGGATGTGTAAATTATCCTGCAAGAAACAACAATGTCATTTCTGTTGGAGCAGTTGACAATCGAGGAAACTTATTTACTTACAGTTCAAGAGGTCCTGAATTAGACCTTGTTGCACCATCAGGAGAAACAAATTACCTAGGAAACATAAAAACAACAGATAGAATGAATATTGCAGGTAGACTACCAGGAAATTACGAGCCAAATTTTGGAGGTACTTCTGCCTCTTGTCCTGTAGTTGCTGGTGTAGCTGCTCTTGTACTTTCAGTAAATCCAAATTTAACACAACAGGAAGTTAGAAATATTTTAACATCTACTGCTACAGATATGGGCGTTAATGGATTAGACAACAATTTTGGTTTTGGTAGAGTTAATGCTTTTAGTGCAGTTCAAGCTGCTACTAATTCAAATATACAAAGTCATTTTATAGAAGGACCTTCTCAATTAACTCCGGGGTACAGAGCATTTTACACTATGAATCCTTATCCAAATGCTACTAATTATGTTTGGTCAATTCCTTCAGGTTGTACTTATCATTATTGTTGGGGAATTACTCAAGGTCAAGGAACTAATACTTTGGGAATAAAAGCAGGAAAAACAGGAAGACAAGATATTACTTGTACTATATATAATGGCAACACAATAATAGGATCGCAATATATAACGGTGAGAGTTCAAAACCCTTATAATGGCGGTGGTGGAAATGAAGATAATCCATGTGGTGGTAATTTTATACCCGATGTAATCTATCCTCCTACAGATGATGATGATTGTAATGAGATAATGAATTTAAATGGTTTGACCGAAAGAATATATTTTAAGAAAATAACAATCTACAACTTCTTAGGGCAAAAAGTTTTAGAACAAACTAATGCTCAAAACCTAGACATATCTAACTTAAACACTGGAATATATATTATTAAAGGACAATTAAGTAATAATGATATAATGACAAAAAAGATTTATAAAAATTAATAATACAAAGGTTAACTAAATTTTTAAATTATGAAAAAATTCATATTATTCATGACTATGACTATATTGGTTATAAGTTGTAACACAGAAAAAGAAGAAGGAATTTCTTATAACGCAACAGTTTTAGGAAAAGGATTAGACTGTGGAGAAACATTTTTAATTCAGTTCAATGATAATACAGACAACTTAAACAGCAATAATCTTGATAATATATTTTACGCTATAAATTTAAGTAATGAATACAAAATTGAGAATTTAGAGATTAAGGTTACATATAGAGAGCCTTTGATTGAAGAAATATTAAGTTGTACTACACTAGGTCCAGAATACACTCAAATATTTATTATAGAAACTGAAATGTAATACATTGGGTAACACAGTATATAAAAAATAGCAGTTAAGTGCAAACTACAAAGTTTGTGCTTTTCTAATGTTTTTATTTATAAACTGAAAGTAATTGCATTTCTAATCTGCTACTTTTCATATACAAACACGTTACCTGCAAGCTGCATACGACGCAAAATAAACCCTTTTTTAGAGTGAAAATCACTAAAAACATCATTTATTTTGTATTTTGTTGAGAAATAATTCATACTTTTGTTCTCTATTAATCAAAAAAGATTATGATTCTACAATTTTCAATAAAAAACTATAAAACTTTCAAAGAGAAGGCAGTTTTAAGTCTTATCGCTTCTAATTATGATAAAGACACTCGTGAAGATGAAAATATATACCATAACGAAGAATTCGGTTTAAGACTATTAAAAAGTGCTGTCATTTATGGAGCAAATGCTAGTGGTAAAAGTAAATTACTTGACGCATTTGCATTTATGAAAAAGTACGTAATCAATAGTTCTAAAAAAGGTCAAAAAGGAGACAAAATCGATGTAGACCCTTTTAGACTTAATAGTGAAACTGAAAAGGAACCATCTGAATTTGAAATAATTTTTGTGCATAAAAAGGTTCTATATAGATACGGATTTGAAGTAACAAAAAAAAGAGTTATTTCTGAATGGCTATTTTATAAACCAAAGACAAAAGAAATAGAACTATTCTATAGAGACAATAATAATTTCGATACTCATTCAAGAAGTTTTTCTAAAGGTAAAACTGTGATTAAAGAAGGGTTAGTTAGAGATAATGCTCTTCTACTTTCAGTTGCAGCACAATTCAACGATAAAACTTCGAATAACGTTATTGATTGGTTTAAAAGATTAAAAACTCTATCAGGTCTGAATAAATCAGGTTATCAAGGTTATACGATGGGAAAAACAGAAGACCCTATTCACAAAGCCAAAATTCTTAATTTACTCAAAGTAGCTGATTTAGGTATAAAGGATATTAATTTAAAAAAAATAGATGTTGATAAACTTCCAAAAGATTTACCTAAACATTTAAAAGAAAAAATACTTAAAGAGGTTAGTGAAGAAAATGCTCAATATGTTTCAGATGTTTTAACAACACATAAAAAATATGATTCTAATGGAAATTCGATCGACAATGTAAATTTCTCTCTTGATGATGATGAGTCATCTGGAACAAGAAAATATTTTGCTTTAACAGGTCCTATTTTGGATGTTATTGAAAATGGATATACTCTTGTAATTGATGAATTAGATTCAAAACTTCACCCTAATTTAGTATGCAGAATTGTGTCACTATTTAATTCAAAAGAACTCAATACTAAAAATGCACAATTAATTTTTAACACCCACGACACTAACCTCTTGAGTACAGGTTTATTTAGACGTGACCAAATATGGTTTACAGATAAAAACAAATATGGTGAAGCTAAACTATATTCATTGGCAGATTTTAAATCTGATGAAGTAAAAAAGAATGAACCATTTGAAGAAAATTATATCAGAGGTAAATATGGTGCTATTCCTTTTTTAGGTTTTTTCGAAAACTTAAATAATCTCCTTACTCAAAATGAAAATGAGAAATAAAAAGAAGGAGCAAATTGCCGCTAAAAAAAGGCATAAAGAACAGTTAAAAAAAAGAGAAGAACTGAACCAGGCTTTGAAAGGTCAACTCCTGTTTTATTTGAAAAACCAACTATTTTAATAGTTTGCGAAGGGAAGAATACTGAGCCTTCATATTTTAATCAGTTTAAACTCTCTTCTGCAACTGTAAAACCTATAGGAGAAGGATACAATACTATTTCTTTAGTAAACAGAGCAATTCAACTCGCTAATGAAAAAAGTTACGACCAAGTCTGGTGTGTATTTGACAAGGACGATTTTAGTGAAAGTGACTTTAACAATGCAATTTTAATTGCCAAAGCGAATAATTTCGGACTAGCTTACTCGAACCAAGCCTTTGAATATTGGCTAATCCTACATTTTAACGACCATCAAGGTGGAGGAATGCATCGCGATGATTATGACGATAGGATAAACAAATTAATCAAGCCATTCAAAGTATTCTATGATGGTAAAAAGAGTAAAATGATTGATGAGGACTTTTTTGAATTGTTAGATGGTTTTGATAAAAAGACTGGTGAAAAAAGAGTTGATTTAGCTATAAAAAGAGCAGAAAGAAATTATAATCATCACGACCATTCCAATCCTTCAAGGGAAGAGTCAACAACAACTGTCCAAGAATTAGTAAAAGAGTTGCTTAAATACGTTTAAAAAAGCCAGCAGGTAACAAAGAACTGAGCTAAAAAACAACTCTTTTCTTAATAAATTTTTGACACTAGTATGCCAGGCATAATTTTATAATTAAGCGTTTTTGGTTCATTATTTTTAGAGTTAACTTACTACTTAACCTCTAATACAGACACAAAAGTTGGATCATAGGGGTGTCCTGATTTTGCAATTGCAAAACACTGTTTTAGCAGCTTGTTAGAAACGGCTATTAAGGCTAATTTCTTGCTCTTTCCTTTAGTTGTAATTCTTTGGTAAAGATCGCTGCAACCCTTATTGTGTTTGCAAGCAGCTGCGCAAAGTCTCTGACTTTGAGCCACGTATGTATTGTGTTTTGATACTCCCACTACTAGCGCGAGCCTCTTTTGCTCGTGATTCCAACAAAGAAAACCTTAAAAAAGAATCTATTGAGTCAAAAACAGCATACGATATAAAATTGTTTGAATTTAGTGAACGGCAAATGCTAGCAAGGGACTATTCTGAAAATAATGGATGCATGAAACAAACTAATTTAGTTGTACTCTACAATTAATAAACAGTATATTTGATAAAATTAAACCAATAACTTTAAAAACAAATTAGATGAAAAAATTAGTAATGCTGTTAGCACTTATCCCAGTATTGGGATGGAGTCAAGTAAAATCAGGAACGTCCTATTCGGAGCATCCAGCATATGATGTAATTACAAAAATTTACAAGGTATGGGAATCCGGAACTGAGGCCGAACTAAGAGCGCTGTATGCTGAAGACGCAAAAATTTGGAGTCCAGGAGACGAGGAAGCAGGAACTGTAGATCAAGAAGTAAATAATATGCTTTGGTGGCAAGAAAACTTTAGCGACATTAAGGTTAGTGTGATGGAAGGTGCGACACCAGATATCATTAAGTTTAAGGGGGATAAAAAAGGCGTTTGGGCTATGGACTGGATGGTGTTCACAGCGGTGAATAAAACCAGTGGTTTGCCGATTAAGGTGAATATTCACTCGAACAATTATGTAACTAACGAAGGAAAAATTACAATGACGTCGAACCACTATGACATAGAGTCTGCTGGTGCGCAAATTCAAGCATCTTTAGGAATGCATAGAAATGGCCGCATATACGATGAACACCCATTCATTGATACTTTGAATGAAATGGTTGCACATTTTGAGGCTGGAGAAATATCGGAACTAGCTACTTACTTTGCGGAAGATGTAGAGTTTTACCGCCTAGGTGTGGACGGACACTTGAACCTAGAAGAACGCACAGCTACATGGCATCAGCAAGTGGCAACAAACAGTGTACGTGATCTTGAGCAGTCTGGATATCCAGATGCTATTTATTACGCAAGAGGCGAAGGCCAATGGGTGGTTCAATCTTGGTGGTGGGTAAACAACACCAATGCAGAAACAGGAGAAAAAACTCGCAAATATTTACACATGAGTCATCACTTTAACAAAGAAGGTAAAGTTTCGAGAGAAGATATTTACATGGCTAATTAGAATTAATTTAAGCCTACAATAGTGGGCTTAAAATTCAAAAAACCTACCAAGCATGCTTGTGTAGGTTTTTTTGTTTTAGGGTGTCTGGTCTGAAAGAACAGCGCACTGCATTTGCTTAACGGTACAGTGGATTTAACTTTTGTTAAAACCCAAAAAACGAATCCCGTGAATACCTGTATTTTATTTATTTCTCAATTGGGTTGGTGAAACTTTTCTATGTAATAATATTGTTATTTTTTCCAAAGGTTTTCCATTTCTTCCAACGTTTTTCCTTTTGTTTCAGGAACATATTTTAGAATGAATAGCATAGCTAAAACACTCATAATTCCATATCCCCAATAAGCGAACCCATGATTAAACAGTCCTGTTAAATAGGAGTTATCATTCATCATTGGAAATGTTAATGACACTAAATAGTTAGAAATCCATTGAGCTGCAACTGCAATTGCCAGTGCTTTTCCTCTAATTTTATTTGGGAAAATTTCTGCTAATAATACCCAGGCAACTGGTCCCCAACTCATCGCAAAACTTGCGACATACAACATCATACAAAACAACGCTAAATAGCCTGTTGCTCCTGAGAAAAAGACAAAACCTAAAGACAACATCGCAACAGCCATTCCTGCAGCTCCAATAACCATTAATGGCTTTCTACCGTATTTGTCAACTGTTTTTACAGCGATTATGGTAAATAAGAAGTTCACAACGCCGACAATAATCGTCATAAATAAGGCGCTATCTGTACCCGATGCTATTGTTTTAAAGATTTCTGGGGCATAATATAGCACCACATTTATCCCTACAAATTGCTGAAAAACTGAGATTAAAACTCCGATAATAATTACGAGCCAACCAAAAGATAAAATATGTCCAGAAGTCCTATCGTTCATAGACGCTTCAATTTCTGCCAAAACTCTATTTCCTTCTTCTTCACCATTGACTTTTACTAAAACTTTTAAAGCTTCTTCTGGTTTGTTTCTCAACATTAAAGAACGTGGTGTGTCTGGGACAAAGAATAATAAGCCTAAAAATAATCCGGCAGGAATCACTTCGGAAGCAAACATCCATCTCCAACCAATGGTATTTAACCATTCATCTGAACCACCACTTCTTGAAATAAAATAGTTCACAAAATAGACGATCATAAAACCACCAACAATAGCCAATTGATTGAAGGAAACTAATTTTCCTCTGCTCTTTGCGGGCGCAATTTCTGCAATGTATAAAGGCGATAACATGGATGCTAGACCTACGCCAATACCTCCAATAATTCTATACACAATAAATACGGTTGAAAACGTATGATCTAATTCTCCCAAAGTCCCTATAAACATTTCTGGCATGGCAGAACCAAACGCTGATATTAAAAATAAAATAGCGGCTAGAATTAATCCGTTTTTTCGGCCTAGCTTTTTACTGACTAATCCGCCAAAAACTCCTCCAATAATACAGCCTATTAATGCACTTGATACTAAAAACCCTTTAAAAGCACTTGCCGCCGTTTCTGATAATCCTTTTGGAATTACAAAAAAACTATCTAAAGACCCAACTGTTCCTGAGATGACTCCTGTATCGTACCCAAATAACAAGCCCCCTAAAGTGGCTACTAATGTAAGCTTGATTAAGTATCCTGAATTTACTGATTGTGCCATAATTTTTAATTGAGTTAAGTCTAAAAAGACCGTATGATTTTATATATTTTGAATGATATGGTTCAAAAATATTTTAAATCTGGGTCATAACGTGAGACACCTGAAGCAAAGACTATGAGAAATGAAGCTAAAATAAATTTAGGAATAATCTTCTAAGGATTATATGAAATTCAGCGTGTTAAAAGAGTTGCCTAACACCTTTGAGTGGCTCGCATCAAGCCATTGATCTAACAAGGTCGCATACACACTTCTAAAATCGATTGTATAGTGCAGGTCTCCATTTTTATCCAGATTGGATAAATCAGGGCTATCGTTATAAATCCCTGGTTTTTTAAGATTTTTTCCAATCACAAAAAGATTGTTTGCAGCCCCATGATCGGTCCCTCCAGCTGCATTTTGCTGAACACGTCTTCCGAATTCAGAAAAAGTTAAAATTAATGTGTCTTTGAAGGAATCAGAAGCTTCCAAGTCTTTCACAAAGATTTCCATTGCTTCGCTATACGTTTTGAGTAATCGTGTGTGTCTATTGGCTTGGTTGGCATGGGTGTCGAACCCTCCCATAGAAACATAGTAAACTTTGGTGTCGAGCTTAGAATTAATAAATTCAGCCGTTGTTTTTAGTTGTTTTGCAAACGGATTGTTTGGATACGATTGCGTACTGGTTGTTGTTTTACTTGTTTCGTAAATATACTTGGCGGAAGACTTCGCGCCTACCATTGTTTTGTATAAATAGCCGAGATTATGCTCACTTAAATGGGCCTCGGTTTGGGTTTCTAATACTTTGCTAAAAAAGGGCGTTTTTGCATTGTTAAACATCTTTTTGGCATCTTTTGTTGCCACCCCATTAATAGTGGTCCCTTTAAGTATTAGTGACAAAGAGTCGTCTACTTCAATTCCAGAATACGGTTTTTTCCCATACTGGTCAATATAGCGCCCCATCCAACCAGAATCTAAATACGCACTAGCACTACTCGCGGTATGCCATATATCTGTGGATCTAAAATGAGACCTGCTAGGGTTTGGATATCCAACATTATTAATAATTGATACATACCCCTTATCATATAACGATTTTAAAGGGGCTAGATTTTCATTAAGTCCTAACTCTCCATCAATATCGATAAGTTTGTTTTTGGGGATTGAGATCCCTGGGCGGTTGGAGTAATACAAATCATTTCTGTAAGGGATGATCGTATTTAAACCATCATTTCCACCTGACAACTGAATAACAACCAGTTTTTTATAGCCTAATAATGTTGGGTCTAAATTTTCAAAAGCTTTCATGAAACTTGGAACGAGTACCGCACTACTCGCCATTGAACTTTTAATTAAAAAATCTCTTCTTTTCATACGCTATCTATTTAACACAATTGGTATTCAGGGATGGACATCAATTGAATACCATATTGAAACGAACTTTGGGGTTGGTGCGCCTCTAACATCTCACTGGTATCGTAATCGAGGCGTGGAACGACTAGCAGCTCTTTTAATTCATTAAAGGACACTTTAGAATAATGAGTTTCAAAATATGCACGCTCTTTCTCATCTACTGAGAACCGTTGCTTTTTTTCTTTATAGAATTCGTCAAAAGTATCTTCAAACTCCCCTTTAGGCTTCAAGCTAATTTTTGCATTATTAAGAATTAAAGATGGTAGTTTCAACCGAAACATTAATGAGTTGGAATCAATCCAATAGCGATCGCCTTTCCATCCGGCTACATTAACGGGATATAAAAGTGTTTGACCCATCATTTTTTGAAGGTATTGCACTTGGCGTTGTTTTTTAAATACGGATGGAACGACCTTGTGAATCCCAACCATTAGCTCAACAGGCGATTTAATTTTAACTCCTACATTTTTCTCCTCATAAAACCAATCGGCCATAAACAGATGACGCATCAATGTTTCAATATTATAATCTTTATAAAACACATCAGTCAATTCTCTTATATGCTCTTTATCTACGAATGGATTGACAAAATAGCGATACAGTTTAGTACATATAAATTCTGCACAGGCCTTTTGCTTTATAATTAATTCAATGATGTCATCGCCTCCAAAATTTCCAGTTTCCCCTAAAAATATTTTAGAATTTTGATCGTGTCTAGCGTCTCTTAAAATAAATTCCCCGTTGGGTTTAAAATTCCAACCTGTGAATGCTCTTGCGGCTTCTTTAACATCGGTCTCAGAATAATTCCCAATCCCTAGTGTGAAAAGCTCCATGAGTTCCCGTGCAAAATTTTCATTTGGTTTTTTCTTAAAATTTCGATTGTTATTAAGGTATTTGAGCATCGAAGCCGATCTAGAAATCGCTTTAACAAAATCTCCAAAATTCCCTAAAGCATGGGTCCGAAGTGTGTTATTAAATTTGAGCGTATGCAGAATATGATTATCTCTACAAACAAATATATTGGCCCAGAAAAGGGTCATTTTTTCTCTTAAAACTTGATCTGAGTTTGCTATTTTCTTAAGCCAACTAAAATTTAATTCTCTAACTTTCTTTTGACTTTTCTGTCTTAATTTTTGAAATTTTTGTTCTCCTAAATTTTTCTTTAACTTAGTGTAAGGTGTATTAAAATAGTCTCCAAAATCAGATAAATCTATTTGAATAGGCTCTATTTTTTTTGAAGCATCGAACAGTAAGTTCACATTATTTTCTCTACTGAGCTTTGTGGATGCTGCAATCAAAGCAGGCGTTGCCCCAAATCCGGTACGCCAGTGTAAATGTATGAGTTCTCTTTGATTCATAAGTTAATTGATCCTGAATTCTAATAGGACTGCGATTTGGAACATAAGTTTAATTTCTCCAAATAAAAGGGGTCTCTGTTGTTGAAAACGTTGCTAGCCCCCCCCCC
>JGI20157J14317_10004080_pt1 | contig 11420 bp, 9 predicted proteins | sample COG_07_FD_14317 | JGI IMG/M metagenome (IMG submission 14317)
GTTTCAGTAACTCAAATCAATGCAGGATCTGGGTTTAATATAATACCTCAAGTTACAGATTTTATAGGTACCATTAGAACAGTTAATTCTGCTACTAGAATAAATGTCCATAAACAATTCAAAGAGATATGTAAGGCGACGGCATTGGCTTATGGTTGTACAGCAGATGTTTCAGTTATCAAAGGTTATCCTGTTACGGTTAATAACATCGAGTGTAGTGAAAAAGCAATTGAAGTTACTTCCAGTATATTTGGATCTGATTCTGTAAAAACTAACATGGCGCCATCTATGGGCGCAGAAGATTTTGCTTACATGTTAGAAAAAATTCCAGGGTCATATATTTGGTTGGGAGCAGGTGAAGGAAAATCAGGTTGTATGCTTCATAATACAAAGTATGATTTTAATGATAATATTTTGCCGTTAGGTGTTACGTATTGGGAGCAAGTTAGTGAAATCAGAGTTGCCGCTTAGATAATAATGGACTTATTCACGGTTTATTAATATATACTTAAATTATGAAAAATATTTTATTACTTATTGTTATTGCATCATGTGCTCTTGTAATCATAACTGTTTTTGCAATCAATTTATGGCTGCAAATGTCGGATGTCAAATTAGTTATAATGGTTTAGTTGCTATTTTTGTAGGTGCTTTTTTTACTATATTATTAGGTGCCGGCTTAATGTCTTTAGTATTCTTTTCTGCTCGACATGGGTTTGATGAGCAAGTAGATCATGACTTAGAAAGTTTGCTTGAGAGACATAAAGACTCTTAAGATTTAATAAAAATATAATTGTGATCCAATTCTTAAATTACGTTAATGGTTAAAATTTTGATATAATTAACCTAACTACAAAGGTTCGTCTTAAGATTAATAAATTAGGTTTTGATTATGCAAAAAATATTTAAAGAGTTATCACAAAAAATATCAGATTCCGAATTACAATTTTCTAATCTAAAGTTTTCATCACTCTTAAAATTCAAAACAGAAATTTTGGCAGGTTTAACTGTTGCATTGGCATTAGTGCCTGAAGCTGTGTCCTTTTCCTTTGTTGCTGGCGTACACCCCTTAGTCGGTTTATATGCAGCATTCATAGTTGGGTTGATTACTGCTTTAATAGGAGGTAGGCCTGGTATGATTTCTGGAGCGACGGGTGCGTTGGCTGTTGTAATGGTTGCGTTAGTTTCTCTGCACGGTGTTGAGTATTTATTTGCAACAGTAGTATTAATGGGTATTTTCCAAATTACAGCTGCCTTTTTAAGGTTAGGAAAATTTATCAGATTAGTCCCTTATCCCGTGATGCTTGGCTTTGTGAACGGTTTAGCAATTGTTATTTTTTTAGCTCAAATGTCCCAATTTCAAACAACAGACTTGTCTGATAGTAGGCAATGGATGGAAGGCCAAACCTTACTTGTTATGCTTCTACTTGTTATTACAACTATGGTAGTGATATGGGTTGTGCCTAAGATAACCACTATTATTCCAGCGCCTCTGGCTGGTATACTTTTTGTAGCTACACTTGTAATATCGTTGGATATTGATGTTCCGCGTGTCAGTGATTTGGCTTCTATTAAAGGAGGATTGCCAACGTTTCATATCCCTTTAGTTCCGTTTAATACCGAGACACTCATAATAATATTGCCATATGCTCTAATTTTGGCAACTATTGGTTTAATTGAAAGTTTACTAACTCTTAACTTAGTTGGTGATATTACGGGAAAGATTGGTGGTGCATCTCAAGAGTGTGTGGCACAGGGTATTGCGAATACTGTAACTGGATTTTTTAGTGGTATGGGTGGTTGTGCCATGATTGGTCAATCAATGATTAATGTAAAGTCTGGAGGACGTACAAGGATATCTGGAATTTCAGCATCTTTATTCTTACTTCTATTTATTGTAGTTGGTTCTTCGCTTATTGAACAAATTCCATTAGCAGCATTAGTAGGCGTTATGTTTATGGTAGTTATAGGTACTTTTGCTTGGCAGAGTATTATGGTTATTAGACGTATTCCAATGACAGATGTTGTTGTAATGTTAATTGTAACTGCGATTACTGTTATTTATGATTTAGCTATAGCCGTTATATGTGGAGTTATTGTCTCAGCTCTTGCTTATGCTTGGAATAATGCAGTTCGTATCAGAGGAAACGTTAAAGTAGACGATGATGGTAATACCATNTATTATATAGAAGGACCGTTATTCTTTGGTTCTGTTCAAGGGTTTTCAGAAATATTTAACTTAGATACCGATACTGATATTGTTATCGTTGACTTTATAAACAGCCGTATTGTAGATCAATCAGCTCTTCAAGCAATAGAAGACCTTGCCGTTAAATATAAAAAAAGAAAGAAACATTTACAATTGAGGCATTTGTCAACAGATTGTCATTCACTTTTACGAAAAGCAGGACAANTAATTGTAGATGCTGATGATGATCCTAGTTATGGCGTTGCCGTCGATTATGGTGTNAAGCCAGGCGCTTTCGGTAAAACACATTAATTTTCACTTTTAACAGTTGACTTTATATTCAATATATAAGAGAACAAATCATGAACAAAATATTTTTGGAATAGAGGAAATAATGAATTTAGAAATAACTAAGCGAATATTAGCTCAAAATGGCCATTACGTAATGCCTTCTAAATTAGAAGTATTCAAACCATGTCTAAGTAGATCTCAAAATTTCCCTTGTATAGTTCAAAGGTTTCGGCAGGTTTCCCGTCTCCTGCAGATGATAATTTAGAAAAAACATTAGATTTAAACACTTATTTGATCAAGCGTCCGGCTACAACATTTTTTGTACGTGTTAATGGTGACTCAATGATTAATGCGGGGATTAATGATAATGATATTTTAGTTGTAGATAGAAGTGTTAAGCCATCACATGGAAAAGTGATTATTGCTGTTTTAGATGGGCAAATGACGGTTAAAAGATTATATAAACAATCCAATAAAATTATATTGATGCCAGAAAATGATTTATATCAACCAATTGAGATTAGAGACGACATGAATATGGAAATTTGGGGCGTAGTAACAAGTTCTGTTCATTGCCTATGATATGTATGGTTTAGTAGATTGTAATAATTTTTATGTTTCTTGTGAAAGAGTATTTAACCCGTCATTAAGAGGTAAGCCTGTTGTAGTGCTGTCGAATAATGATGGATGTATTATTGCCAGATCTAATGAAGCAAAAGCCTTAGGAATTCCTATGGGTGCTCCATTGCATCTATACAAAACACTTATAAAACAAAATAAGATTTTTACTTATTCTTCAAATTATACTTTATACGGAGATATGTCTTCTAGAGTAATGAGTGTATTAAATTATTTTATTCCTAACATAGAAATATATTCTATTGATGAAGCATTCTTAAACTTAAAAAACTTTAATATTCAAAGTTTACAAGACGAGATGTTTAAAATTAGAGAGCGTATTTATCAATGGACAGGCATACCTGTTTCAATTGGAATAGGCCCCACTAAAACGTTGGCAAAACTAGCAAATAAAATCGCAAAAAAAAACTCATCTAATGGTGTTTATATATTAACTGTTTCCACTCAATTAACACATATATTGAGCGATATGAAATTAGAAGATATTTGGGGAGTTTCAAAAGGATGGGGAAATAGATTAAGATCTATCGGAATAAATAACCCAAGGCAATTACAGCAAGCAAACCCTCGTCAGATAAGAACATTAATATCAGTTGTGGGTGAGCGCATTATTTATGAATTAAGAGGACAACCTTGTCTTGCTTTGGAAGAGGTGATTAATAAAAAATCTATCACTGTATCTAGATCTTTTGGTAACATGATTAATGATAAAGACAGTCTTAAAAAGGCGTTAGCAAACTATGCAGCAAGAGCCGCAGAGAAACTACGTTATCAAGATAGTGTATGTGGAGGAATTTATGTTTTTATTAATACTAACCGTTTTAGAGAACGAGATTTACAATACAGTAATAGTGCAACAATAAACTTTGATGAGTTAACTGATAGTACAACCATTATAATTGAAAAATCTTTTAAGTTATTAGAAAATCTTTATCGCCCAAAATATAATTATAAAAAAATTGGAGTAACATTACTTGGATTAAAACAAAAGGATGATGGTTCTTCAGATAATTATATTATTCAAGGTAGTTTATTTATACATAATGCAGATCAACAAATACATATAAGTAGATCATGTGATCGTATGAAACTAATAGATAATATAAATGCAAAAATGGGGAAAATGACAATATTTCATGGTTCTCAAGGAGTGATAAAAAACTCAAGAAATATAAAATCAGAGCCAGATAAATGGCGGATGCGATCTTGTTATAAGTCACCATTTTATACTACAAATTGGGATGATATATTAAAAGTATCTTAAAAGAATTTAATATTAAGAGTTGTTATTTGAAGGAAGTGGAATACAGCTCAGACCAGAAGTCCAAAGTTCCGCACAAACTGAACGAGCTTGATTTTCTGCTAACTCAACGAATCTTACACGCCATAAATATTGTAGATTATTATTAGTACTAGATTTAGTTATCTTGCTTAAAGAAGCAGGCAGATTCCCCAGTTGCTCTGGTACAACATTCCTGGCATTACGAGCAGCTTTATGAGCATTTAACCTGTTTTTAAAGGCGCCAATTTGTATAAACCAGTCCTCTTCTATATTATTTGGGATTATATTATTAATTATTTTACGCGGTATTCTAAAATTCTTAATATTTTTTTCAGCCAACACAATTTTAGGGCGTGTTTTTGGTAGCTCTGAAGGTTTTGCTATTCTAACGAGTGGTTTAGATAGGCTAGTTTTAAAGTACTTATTAAGTAGTGTAACCATATGCTTGTCTCTTGATCTTGCTTTTTTACCACCAAAAACAACACCAATAATTCTTTGTCCGTTTCGTTCTACGGAAGCTACAAGATTGAAACCAGAAGCATTAGTATAACCTGTCTTAATACCATCGGTTCCAGAATAACTACCTAATAAATTATTATGATTAGTATATTTAATACCTTTATAAATAAAAGATTTAGTTTTAAATAACTTAAAAAATTTAGGGTGATTTTTTCTAATTGCTATACCTAACGTTGCCATATCTCTTGCAGTAGATAGTTGCCCCCGGTTAGGTAACCCAGAAGCATTCCTAAATGTAGTACGTGTCATGCCTAATTTTTTAGCTTTTCTTGTCATTAATCTAGCAAAGTTTCTTTCTGATTTTCCTAAATTTTCTGCAATAACTGTTGCGACGTCGTTGGCGGATTTTGTTACTAAGGCAAGGATAGCGTTTTTTACGGTAATATTAGATCCAGCAGAAAGGTTTAATTTAGAAGGAGGTTGTCTTGTAGCGCGTTTAGAAACTTTAAACTTACTATTCATTGATATTTTTTTTGATTTTAATGCATCAAATACTAAATATAAGGTCATAATTTTAGTCAGAGAAGCAGGATAGTTACGGGTGTCGGCGTTTGCGTTATGATAGATTCTTTTAGTATTTTCGTTAATTATAAAAGAAGCGTACTTTGCATGCGCTGATGAAACACAAATCATCCAAAATACAGGCAAAAAAGAAATTAATTTAACATAGTTTCGAAACACTTATTATATCCAACCATAAATTAAAATAATTTATTAACATAAAAATCATTATTTGTAACTTAAAGTAAGCAAATATACACATTATATTGACAATTTTTTTAACAAATCACAATATTTAGTATAAAATCATTTTATTGTTTGTAACAATTAACTTTAAAAAATTATTAACTTAAACTTGTTGAATGGTTATGTCGTTCTTATATCATTAACATAAGGTTAAATCAAAAGAGTATTAAGAAATCAATGGTTGATAATAAAATAAATTTAGATTTAACCCCTTTCGTGAAAGCAAGGTTATTATTTGTAATGAATAAAAATGACGATGAGAATAAAAATGATGATGTAGAAGGGAATATTAAGTTAGCAACGGACCCTCGAACAAAAATACCAGCTCTTTATAGAGTATTAATGATGAATGATGATTATACTCCAATGGAGTTTGTTATTGAGGTGCTGGAGAAATTTTTTCAGAAAAACAGAGAAGAAGCTACGCAGATTATGCTTCATGTGCATCAGAGAGGTGTAGGGGTATGTGGTGTATATGCATACGATTTAGCTGAAACAAAAGCTATGCAAGTGATGAATTATGCTCGTAAATACGAACATCCTTTACAAGTTCAATTAGAGAAGGAATAAAAATGCTATCAAAATCGTTGGAAGAATCATTAAGGCGAGCAATGACAAATGCATCTTCGTTAAAGCATGAATTTGCAACGCTAGAACATTTATTAAGTTCTTTGTTAGAAGACCAAGATGCCGTTGAAGTATTAAAAGCATGTTCCGTAAACATCAAAGTACTAGAAGAAGATTTAAACAAATATTTTAATGAAGAATTAAAAGCAATCATCTCGCCAGATGTTGATGTGGACACACAACCTACAGCGGGATTTCAGAGAGTTGTTCAGCGCGCAGTAATTCACACTCAATCTTCAGGAAGAAGTGAAGCAACTGGAGCTAATATTTTAGTTGCAATGTTTTCAGAAAGAGACTGTTATGCAGTGTATTTATTGCAAAAGCAAGATATGAAACGTCTCGATGCAGTAAGTTTTATGAGCCACGGCTTAGCTAAAGATCCTAACTATTCAAAATCAAGTTCTTCTTCTGGAGTTGACGATAAAACAGAAAACTTAGAAAATAAAAAAGCTGAAAAAGCATTAGAAAAGTATGCTGTAAACTTGAATGAAAAAGCAGCCGAAGGGAAAATAGATCCCTTGATAGGAAGACAAACTGAATTAGATAGAACTATTCAGGTTTTATGTAGAAGAACAAAAAATAATCCTTTATTGGTAGGTGACCCTGGTGTTGGAAAAACGGCTATTGCTGAAGGTTTAGCAGACAAGGTTGTAAAAGGTAATGTACCAGATGTTTTGCTGAATTCTGAGATATATGCATTGGATATGGGAAGTTTGCTTGCTGGCACAAGGTATAGAGGAGACTTTGAGGAACGTCTCAAAGCTGTTATGAAAGAGGTTGAATTAAATGAAAATGCAATTTTATTTATAGATGAAATACACACTATAATTGGTGCAGGAGCCACCAGTGGTGGTGCAATGGATGCGTCTAATTTACTAAAACCAGCTCTTCAAAATGGTGGATTGAAATGTATAGGTTCAACCACTTATAAAGAATACAGAGGTTATTTCGATAAAGACAGAGCGTTAGTTAGAAGATTCCAAAAAATTGACGTTGCAGAACCCAATGTTGAAGACACCATTAAAATTTTGATGGGATTAAAATCAAAATATGAAGAACATCATAAATTAAAATTTACTAATATAGCTATTAAGACAGCAGTTGAACTGTCTTCAAGATATATTAATGATAGAAAGTTACCAGATAAAGCCATTGACGTGATAGATGAAACAGCTGCTGCACAAATGCTAAAAGCTAAATCTAAAAGAAAAAAAATAATTGGAAAAACCGAAATTGAAGAAACTGTTGCATTGATTGCTAGAATTCCTCCTAGAAACGTGTCTACGGACGATAGAAAAGCGCTATCAAAGTTAGAAGATGATTTAAAAAGGATGGTGTATGGACAAGACAAAGCCGTTACTGAATTAGTCTCGAGTATTAAATTATCGAGAGCAGGGTTAAGAGAAGTTGAAAAACCTGTAGGTTCATACTTGTTTTCAGGTCCAACAGGAGTTGGAAAAACTGAAGTTGCAAGACAGTTAGCCGAAGCAACAGGAGTTAAACTCATAAGGTTTGACATGTCTGAGTATATGGAGAGGCATACAGTTTCAAGGTTAATAGGGGCACCTCCAGGGTATGTAGGCTTTGATCAGGGAGGACTTTTAACTGACGCTGTTGATCAAAACCCTCATTCAGTTCTTTTATTAGATGAAATTGAAAAAGCTCATCCTGATTTGTTCAACTTACTCTTACAAGTCATGGATCATGGTAAGCTTACTGATAACAATGGTAAATCGATAGATTTTAGAAACACAATATTGATTATGACTACAAATGCAGGAGCTCAGGAACTTTCAAAAGCAGCGATTGGTTTTAAACAGGAAAATCGAGAGGGTGCTGATACTGAAGCGATTGATAAATTATTTGCGCCAGAATTTAGAAATAGATTAGACGCTATTATACCATTTGGATATTTACCTTTAGAGGTAGTTAGAATGGTAGTTGATAAATTTATAATGCAACTAGAGGCACAATTATCTGAAAAAGGTGTGTCTGTTGTTTTAAGTGACAAAGCAAGAGACTGGTTGGCTTCAGAGGGTTATGATAAAACATTTGGAGCTAGGCCTTTAGGAAGAGTTATTCAAGAACATATTAAAAAACCGTTAGCTGAAGAATTGTTATTTGGCAGGTTAGTTGATGGTGGTATTGTTAATGTTGACTTTTTAAAAAATAAATTAGTTCTTAAAACAGAAGGACCAAATAATAAAGTTAAAAAGAATAAAAACAAGGGGACACCTGAGTTAACATGATTTATTAATTCGAATAAGGAGAACCTTGTTGATTAATAACCTCGATTTGTTTGTTGATTTCGTTTGCTTCCATTTCTACAAAACCTCTAATAGCCTTATCAAAGGAATCGTTTTGAATATAGTGAGCACTATATGTAGAAGTTGCAATATAACCTCTTTGTATTTTATGATGACCTTGAGCCCCAGCCTCAACTATTTGAATTTTATTTTCAATTGCATACTCAATGGCCTGATAGTAGCAAAGTTCAAAATGCAAAAAAGGTATGTCTAATTTTGATCCCCAATTCCTACCATATAAAGTGTTCTCACCAACGAAATTCAATGCGCCAGCAATAATATCATTATTTTTCTTAGCTATAACTAATAAGATTTTGTTTTTCATACTTCGATTTATTGAGTAGAAAAAATCTTTTGTTAAATAAGCGCCTCCCCATTTTTTATCAATGGTACTTAAATAAAATTCATAAAAAGAGTCCCAGATCTTTACATTCAAAGCGTCTCCAGTTAAGCGTTCAATTGTTAGACCATATTCATTAATTTTTTTTCTTTCTTTTTTAATCGCTTTTCTTTTTGTACTTTTTAATTCATCCAAGAAATCATCAAATGATTGATACTTTTTATTATACCAGTGAAACTGAAGACCTTCCCTTTTTATCCAATTTCTTTTATTTAATGTATCACTTAGTTGTTTTGTAATAAAATTCATATGAGCTGAACTTAAATTATTATTTTTAACAAGTTGTTCGTATGTACAAATTATTAATTTAAATATTTCATCATTANTTTTTTTTTGAGGGCTTAACAAAATTCTTGGGCCCGTTGCGGGTGTGAAGGGTATAGCAGAAAGTAATTTTGGATAATACTGACCACCNGCATTTTCAAATGCATTTGCCCAACTATGATCAAAAATATATTCACCATAAGAGTGCATCTTCAAATAATTAGGTGATGCCCCAATTAAATTATTAGCCGCATTTTTAACTAAAATGTGTTTTGGCGTCCAACCAGTTTTTNTAGATACAGAGTTTGAAGTTTCTAATGCATTCAAAAATTCATATGATGTAAATGGATGATTACATATNTTTAATTTATTCCATTGATTCTTATCAATATTGCTTAAGCTTGAGGCTAATTCAATTTTCATTGTTGAGTTTTGTATTTGTAAATCTTAATCTTCAATCTCAAAAATACCATCAATCTCAACAGGAACATTTAATGGAAGAGCTGCTACACCTACTGCAAATCTAGAATGTTTACCTTTATCTCCAAAAATATTAACAATTAAGTCTGATGCACCATTTATTACCTTTGGCTGATCTGTAAAATTTGGAGCCGAGGCAACAAATCCACCCAACTTAACTACTTTATTAACCTTATCAAGATTGCCATTACAAGCAGCTTTCAGTTGGCTAAGAAGTGCTTTTGCGCATGCTTCAGACATTTTAACGGCATCATCAAGAGAAACATTATCACCTACCTTACCTTTTATGGTCAATTTCCCATCTATAAAAGGTAATTGTCCTGATATAAATACTAAATTATTAGTAATTACATAGGGTACATAACTTCCAGCTGGTACGCTTGCATCATCAAGTTCAATGTTTAATTCTTTTAATCTTTGGTCAATGATATTTGCCATTTCGTTTCCTTTTTAAGAACAACCTGAAGTTGCACCACAGGTATTACATTTCATACATGTTCCATTTCTAACTAGGGTGAAATTACCACATTCACCGCAAGCTTCACCCTCATAACCTTTTATTTTAGCTTCAATTTCTTGAGCTAGATTAGGAGCTTGATTATTAATAACAACAGTATCCTCTTGATTAGGTTCATTTATTGTGTCTTCTTTTAGAGAGGTTGTTTGCGGCATCATTGTCACGTTATTATTTCCACCTGATACAACCTTTAATTCTCTTCTAACAAAACCTCTACTAGCAACTTTCTCGGATATAAGATTTTTATGTCCTCCAGAACCAGTTGTACTTGATTCAAGGTCTTCAGGCCCAACATGACCCAAATCATTTCTGTCAAGATAGGATATAGCAAGTTCTCTAAAAATATAATCAAGAATAGACGTTGACATTTTTATTGTATCATTTCCTGTAACCATACCCTGAGGCTCAAAACGTGTAAATGTGAAGGCCTCAACATACTCTTCTAACGGAACGCCGTACTGCAGACCAATTGACACTGCAATTGCAAAGTTGTTCATTAATGATCTAAATGCTGCTCCCTCTTTATGCATATCAACAAAGATTTCCCCTAATTTACCACTTTCATATTCACCAGTTCTCAAATAAACTTTATGTCCACCAACTGTAGCTTTTTGTGTGTACCCTTTCCTTCTGTGGGGCAGTTTATCTCTTTCAGTTTGTACAAATCGTTCAACGATTTTTTCAACCACTTGACTAGTTCTCTTAGTAATATCTTCTTCGTTGGTTATGTTATCATTATCTTCGTCAATATCATCTTCATCAAGTAAAGCCGAGTTCAAAGGCTGACTTAATTTTGAACCATCTCTATATAGTGCATTAGCTTTAATGCCAAGTTGCCAAGATAGCATATACGCATCACTACAATCATCTATTGTGGCATCATTTGGCATATTAATTGTTTTCGAAATAGCACCAGATATAAAAGATTGTGCAGCTGCCATCATTTTTATATGGCTGTCAACTGACAAAAATCTTTTACCAATTCTTCCACAAACGTTTGCACAATCAAACACAGCTAAATGATCTTTATTTAAATGCGGTGCACCCTCCAATGTCATAGCACCACAAACATGAATGTTCGCAACGTCTATCTCTTCTGAAGTAAATCCTAAAAACTCTAACATATTAAAAGTAAAATCATTCATTTGCTCTGAAGACAT